>Ga0306906_1000022_pt1 | contig 136336 bp, 109 predicted proteins | sample AntRauTorcE11897_FD_190405 | JGI IMG/M metagenome (GOLD analysis project Ga0306906, IMG submission 190405) | Saline lake microbial communities from Rauer Islands, Antarctica - Metagenome Torckler E11 #897 (v2) (version 2) | ecosystem: Environmental > Aquatic > Non-marine Saline and Alkaline >...
AAGAGTTTCAGCGATTGCGTCAACAATTTCAAATCCTATGTTGTGACGTGTCCCATCATATTCTTGCCCGATATTTCCTAATCCAACAATAAGGGGCATATCAAGCGGGGATCACGTTTTGGTTCTCCGAATTAAAAGAGAGTGCTATTCTTCTGTTTTGTCTTCAGAATCTTCACTTTCTTCGCCTTCAGCAGCTTCTTCACCTTCAGCCAGTTCTTCACCTTCAGCAACTTCTTCGCCTTCAGCAACAGCTTCTTCTTCAGTCTCATCAGTAATACCTGCAACAAGATTTTCGAGGAAGTCAGCACCTTTAGGAGGACGAACAGTCACAATAGTTCGGCTTAGATCATCCAATGGAATAATACCATCCAGTTCTAAATCAGAAATATGGAATGATTGTCCAATTTCAAGAGATGAAATATCAATTTCAAATTCTGCAGGAATATCAGCAGGAAGAACACGGATACGAATGAAATTCATTGGCTTAAATACACGGCCACCGTTATCTACAACTCCTTTAGCGTTTCCTGAAATTGTGATAGGAACACGTAGTGTTACTTTTTGATCGTCAGCCAGTACATAAAAGTCTGCATGGAGTGGGCGATCTGTAACAGGATCATATTCGGTTCTTTTCAGAAGGGTTTTGTAGGTTTTTCCGTCAACAACGAGTTCCTGAAGCTTGGTTCGAGCCATGCGTAAAATTTTCTCAAGCTCTAGCTCGTCAATAGAAAAATGGACGTTTTCTTCAACTTCGGGACCATAGAGAACAGCGGGAACGCGTAGTTCTTCCCTGAGAGCTTTATTAGCTTGTTTGCTGGTATCTCTTACTTTTCCTTCAAGTTTTACTAATTCTGGGTATGCCATAATGCGTTTACCTTAATCATTAATTATCAAACAGTGCACTGATAGTGTCGTTAGTATGTATGCGTTGTATAGCTTCAGCAAAAATATTCGCAATGCTCAACACCTTAATCTTATTTGAAGGCTGGCGAAGCTGAACTGTATCTGTTACCAACAACTCGTCAATGGGCGAATCTTCGATTCGCTGAAATGCCGGACCCGACAAAATCGGGTGTGTACAAATTGCAATAATGTTTAAAGCACCTCTTTCTTTTAAAGCGGCTGCTGCATTAGTCAATGTTCCGGCGGTGTCGATCAAATCATCGACAATTAACACATTCTTTCCTTCCACCTCACCAATCAAATTCATAATCTCCGATTGGTTGGGTTTTGGCCTTCTTTTATCAATAAAAGCAAGACTGGCTCCTAACTTCTTGGAATATGCACGAGCCATCTTAAGGCTGCCCACATCCGGAGCTACCACAACCAAATTATCGATTGGGTTGGAGGTAAAGTGATCAATAAAAGCCCGACTCGCATATAAATGGTCGAGCGGGATATCAAAAAATCCTTGTATCTGTGCAGCGTGCAAATCCATGGTTAGGATTCGGTCAGCTCCAGCTTTAACCAGCAAGTTCGCCATTAATTTTGAACCTATTGAAACCCGGGGTTGATCTTTACGATCTTGGCGGGCATAGCCAAAATATGGTATTACTGCTGTAACCCTTTTTACTGAAGCACGTTTTGCGGCATCCAGCAGAAGCAATAACTCAATAATGTTATCACCGGGAGGGGGCGTTGATTGTATCACAAAAATATCTTCGCCCCGAATGCTTTGCTCATACTTAACATACTGCTCACCATCCGAAAATTTCTTAATAGTCACATCACCTAATGATGTACCATATTCTTCAGCAATTGCTCTTGCTAAAGCCGGGTTACTTGTACCGGAAAAAATCGCCAGAGGTGTATCCACTATGAGCGCCTTCAGTTCAGGTTTACATACAAATTGTCTAGAAATCGAATCAGTGATTTATAAACAAAAAGGATGGCTTAACAGTCATCCTTTGTATAATTGTTGCCCGGGGAGGATTCGAACCCCCACTGCCTGGACCAAAACCAGGTGTCCTGCCATTAGACGACCGGGCAATACGTGTCATTGACAGACTCCAAAGATAGAAATCACTTTAAAAGCAATCAAGACTGAATCGCTTTTTTTAGTACAAAACATTCAGAGCACCTAGAAGGCTCGCAATAGGTTTTTAATTGGTGAAGAGCGCCTAATTTTTTGCGATACGCGGGGTTGCTGACATTTAGTGAGGCGTACTTTTTTAGTAAAGTTGGTGGTATTGGTGTTTTTAAATGTTTCCATGCTGAGAGTGAAGCTTCAGCTAGCGCTTGAGATGCGAACAATTTCCCAAGCATATATAAAGAAGGTAAGAAAACTGTTCCGTAGAGAATTTTCATTCGTCCGGAATTTTTAAGTGAAGCTTTTTGAAGCCAACGGCTCCATAAATCAGGAGCGTCTTTTGAGAGAAAATCTTTGAACTGTTGGTTTAGAATAAAATGGCTGATTGACGTAGCTTGTTCAATTCTTTTCTCCGGGTGGTTTGCCGGCCGAACTGATTTGAAATTCCAGCCTAAAAGTGAATCTGTATTTGCATTAGTATCTGAGAATCCGGCAATCTGCAAAGCTCTTTTAGTGCCTTCTTCAACAGATAGTCCATCCCAGGTTTCAAGTAATTCTTTTGCAGTAACCTGCATTGGTTCACGATTATGTGAAATCCCAAGCCCATCCCAAAGAGAAATAATAAGAGCGTGTTTCCAGGCTTTGGATGGTGTCAGGTTGGGATCATAAAACTGGATAAAGTCATTGGATTTCTTTTCAAAGTACTCAAGATGGGCTTTCTCAATCTGAGCATAAAAAGCATCTTCGGAAATAAAATGGAGCCCTGAGCTGCAGGGTAGTTCGGAAGGGCGGGCAAAACTTTTTAAGAAAAGATGCAATTCCTTAGAAAGGTAGGGCAGCAAATTCAGGGTTATGGGGGTGCTGCCATTTTGTGTAGAAACAGGTTTGGCTTGATAGTCAGTTACCACATGGAGGATGACGGCATTGAAGTTTGGATCATTATGATGCCCATGAGAATTCCAATGCTCACCTTGGGTATGTATTTCAACATCTCCGTGCCACGTTAACCCGTCAATTCCGATGGCAGCACGTTTGAAGTCCGGACCGTCTGAGGTGTTTAATTTTCCAGGATCAAGAATCTGTATTTGTTTTCCACCAGTGGTTTCTAACCGGCTAAAATCGAATAGCAGGTTTTCCCAAATCCACTGCAGGAAGGCTTCAGAATGTTGAAAGCCTGTTTTATCCATGCTGTGTTATTTCTTCAATCTCTTCTTCCTCAGAAAAGTGAAGGTTTTCAGTGGCTTCATAGAGGTTGGGGACAGCATCTTTTAGGGTCTTCTTAACGCCTTTAGAAAAAGTATCAATACGATGCTCATTTTCTTGTTTCAGCTTCCGGCCTTTTTCTTCCAGCCAGCCTTTGGTCTCTTTCCCTTGCATGCTTATCCAGCGGCGATTCACCTTTCCGCTTTTTGGTGTTAGCAGTAATCCTGAAATAACACCACCCGCAAAAGCTGTAGCACCTACCAATACGGTTCCAATTAATCGTTTCATAAATCTCTCTTTTAAAGTTTAGGTTAACACTGTTAATGTATGAAATTAACCCCAATTTTGTTGATATTTTTTAACACTATGTGCAGAAAACGCTACCTTGGAGTGAAATTTAAATAGAGGATATGAAAAAGCAGATTGTTTTAATGGATCGTGCCCGGATAGAGCGCTCAATTAAGCGTATGGCGATTCAAACTTGGGAACGTATCAGTAAAGAAAGTAAAAATGAACTTATTGTAATAGGTCTCAATGAACGTGGAGAGGCAACCGCACACCTCCTGGTTGAGCAGCTGCAGAAACTGATGGAAACAAAAATTACTGTTCATAGATATGATGTTCAGGGAAGTGCTTCGCAGAATAATCTGCCCGACTGCAACGATAAATTTGTGCTGCTTGTTGATGATGTAATTTTCTCAGGCAAAACAATGTTCCAAGCTCTTTCAGCAGTTTGTAATGTGTATGAGCCGGCGAGTATTGAAATCGCAGCCCTGCTCGATCGCGGGCACCGCAAGTATCCTTTAAGAACCGATTTAACAGGTCTTAAATTACCTACAAAACTAGGAGAGCATATCGAAGTAATGCTTAAAGATGGAAGCCTGAATCAAGCAATATTATTTAAAAACCAATAATTACTAAATAAAAGAGATGAATTTTAAGATCAAATCGACTTTATCACTAATCATTGCACTTTTTATAGCAACCAGTATATCAGCTCAAACCGTATCAATTCCTGATACTTTAAAGGGATGGGAACAACAATGGGTGGCCAGCTTAAATGGGTCACAAGCAGCCTACAGTAACTGGTCTCAGGGTGGAGTAAGCTCTGTAAGTGGAACAGGATCTTCGGTATTTACTCTTCTTTTTCGGGATGGAAAGTTCGCATATGGATTCAGAACTAACCTAAAGTACGGACAATCACGTATTAACGGTGATGGCGTTCGAAAAACGGATGATCTTATTTCCATTCGGAATCGATTCACTTATACTTTTGAAGAAGATGGCACCCTTTCTGCATATGGAGTAGTTGGTTTTAAAACCCAATTTGACCGAGGTTTCAATTATGATGCTAAAGTGGCCGGTGGTGACTCTCTTATCTCAAATTTCATGGCGCCCGGTTATTTCAATGAAGGAGTTGGTTTAGCTTATGCACCCACCCAAAATTTTATTTTTGAGGTAGGTCTTGGACTGAAACAAACAATAATTAGTGATGGCGACTTGGCTCCAAATTATGGACTGAATCAGGGTGATAATTTCAGGGGTGAGGGTGGTTTGACAACCGGTATTAATTTCGAGAAAGCGATTGCAGAAAATATTCTGTATTCCAGCAACCTTGAGACTTTTACCAACTTCTTGATCCCTATTAGCGAGACGGACGTAGCTTGGGGTAACGAGCTGGTTGGGCAAATCAATAATGTAGTAAGTGCTTCTTTCCAATTTGAGCTTCGGTATGACAATGATTTCTCAAGCGAAGTACAGCTCAAACAGGTGCTTTCTGCCGGTGTTTCTGTAAATCTTTACTAATGGATGAAGCCTCAAAAAAGATATTAGATCAAGCTCTGAGTCAGATCTCGGAGTGGAAGAATTCTTTTGGAGCGTGGCAAACAGATCCAACGCTTTCTGTGTCTGATGAAAAAATTGAGCAAGTTTTCGGCAGGTTGGCCCAACGGCTGAAATGTAATTTCCCTTTCCATCATCCGGTTTATGCAGGGCAAATGCTGAAGCCACCACATCCGCTAACCTGGGCGGCTTATGCCATGGCGATGTCCATCAATCCCAATAACCATGCGCTGGACGGTGGTCCACCATCTTCGGAGATGGAAAAAGAGGCTGTAGCCAAATTGGCTGATTTCTTTGGATACGGGGATAGTTTTCTTGGCCACCTAACCGCAAGCGGAACCATAGCAAATTTGGAAGCACTATGGGTGGCACGAGAATCTCATCCCAAAAAGAAAATTGCCTTCTCTGAAAATTCCCATTACACGCATGGACGAATGTGCGGTGTTTTACGGGTTGAAGGTGTGAAAGTGCCGGTTCAGGAAAATGGTCAGTTTGATCTGGATGCCATCAACCCAAAAGAAATTGGGACTATTGTAGTGACCTTAGGAACTACTGGGCTTGGAGAGGTAGAGCCTCTTGATCAGATTCTTCCATGGGCAAAAAAACACGGGATTCGAATTCATATTGATGCGGCTTATGGCGGGTTTTTCCGAACGTTAAAGGATTCAGATATTATTGACGGTACTTCCTGGAAGTTGATGGAGGAAGCCGACAGTATGGTCGTGGACCCTCATAAGCATGGATTACAGCCTTATGGGTGTGGATGTGTGCTTTTCAAAGACCCGGCTGTTGGCAAGTTTTATAAACATGATTCCCCATACACCTATTTCACCTCTGATGATTTACACTTAGGTGAAATTAGCTTGGAATGTTCAAGAGCCGGAGCAGCTGCGGTAGCTTTTTGGGCTACGCTACAGATGTTTCCTTTGAAGGAAGAAGAGGGTTTTGGACCGATTTTAGGAAAGTGCTTGCAAGCAGCTCGAAATATGTATGACTTACTGGAAAAGAGCGAAAAGCTGAAAGCCTTTAAAAAACCGGAATTAGACATCTTAGGATATTTTCCTGTTGATGTAAATTCAACATCTGAGATTTCAGCTAAGTCAAAAGAGGTATTTGATGTGGGGATGAGAGAGCAGACGTTTTATCTGTCCTTATACAAAATACCGGCGGATACTTTTGGCCGGTTGCATCCTCAATATGAAGTAGATTCGGAGCAAGTCACTATTTTGAGAAGTGTGTTTATGAAGCCCGAACAGGCTGAATTTGTAGAAGAATTAGTCAATAGAATAGAGAAACACTGCTAAGCTTTCCTTAAAGTAAATTTAAAATAAAAATGCCCCGGCTAAACCGAGGCACTATTTTTACAAGTTTACTTAAATCTAATCCATTACCAATACGGTACGGAAACGAGCTTCATTTTTGATCATTCGATCATAGGCTTCACCGGCTTTTTCCAATGGATAGGTTTCGATCATCGGTGTTGTTTCTGAAAGGGCACTGAAATTCAGGGTGTCTTCAGAATCCATCGCGGTTCCGCTGGCGTGTCCGGTTAAGGATTTTTTCCCTGTGATGAGCTGCATGGTTCCAATTTCGACGGGTTGCATATCGGCACCAACGGCAACTACACTTCCGTTTGGTCCTAATCCATTAAATACTTCGGTGACAGCTTCACTGCTTGGCGCTGTTGCCAAGATGATTTTCGCTCCGCCCATTTTTTGCAGCTCTTCAACCACGTTATCATCGGCAGCGCTTAGAAATACATCAGCTCCCAACTCCATAGCCAGTTTTTCTTTGCTTTTACTTCCGGAGATGGCAACTGTTTTAAAACCCATTTTCTTGGCATACTGAATGCCCAAATGACCTAAGCCACCAATTCCCTGTATGGCTACTACATCACCGGCTTGAGCATCGGTATTTCGGAGGGCGTTAAATACAGTCACTCCCGCACAGAGTAGTGGGGCTGCATCTGCTGATTCCAGGTCCTCAGGAACCAAAGCCAGTGTTTCTTTTGGTGCAGCCATGTATTCCTGATATCCACCATCAAAAGAGATACCGGTGATTGCTGCATTTTCACAGTTGATGAAATCGCCACGTCGGCACGATTCACATTCAAAACAGTGACCGCCATGCCAGCCTACACCTACCCGCTGACCTTCTTTCCATGACTTCACATTCTTTCCGACTTTATCAATGATTCCAACCACTTCATGACCGGGAACCCTTGGATATTCTAATCCCGGAAACATTCCTTCTTTAACAAATTGATCACTGTGGCAAACCCCACAGGCTTGAACTTTTATCAATACCTGATCGTCTGTGATAGAAGGTATGTCGCGTTCTACGACTTCAAAATCTCCGCCTTTCTCACTTATCTGAACTGCTTTCATAAATAATTGTTTTCTGAGTTTTGAAATTCACTATTCACAACGGGAAGCAGGTGACTATTCGTTCAGAAATTAGCCTCGGGTTAAGCGTTCAATGATTTTTGTATGCTGAGGAAAAAGCTTACTCAGCTTAGATTTTACAGCAAGCTCAAAATCCCGAAAATCAAAGCCGGGAGAGACTGTGCAACCTACAAGCGTATAGCTATCCGGGTTGTTGACTTCTGAAGCAAACCAATACTCTTTTGGAACGGTAAACTGGGGAACTTGATCTTCATCAAAATTCAATCCAATAACCTGCTTTGAATATTCACCATCCGGACTAATCATATGAATCGTAAGCGGTGATCCCTGGTAAAAGTGCCACATTTCATCTTGGTGAATTTTATGAAATGCTGAAAAAGCTTCGGAAGTGAGGAGAAAGTAGATGCCGGTAGAATAATTTCGGCTTCCACTAAACTCATCTCCTAAAACTGATTCGGGAATTCCTCCCTCACTGCGATAGGTTTCTTTGAAATATCCACCTTCGGGGTGTTCCTGCAGTTCAAGCTGTTGAATGAGTTCTTGAGCTTCCGTATTCATGATCTCAGTTTAATTTGAGTAGTGATTTTAGGCTCGCTCCAACGCTCTGCGTCGGAGTGAATGATGATCAATTTAATTCCTAAATAAGGTCGACCAGAATTCATCCCCAAACTTATAAGCTAAGTAGCCAAAAGAAAAGATACCGATTCCCAAAGCTATCCATGTATAGGTTTCTACCTCAGCAAATCCATAACGGAAAATGCGTATACTTACGAGTCCAAAAAAGAAGCAGCCAAAGATAAATCCGAAGAGCGCCTGTATCTTCTTTTTCTTTTGCTCTCGCTGATATTCTTCCTCTTCGGGGACGTTTAGTTTCATAAAGATAGATTTGAGTAGTGAGTATTGAGTTTTCCTTCATTCTCACTACTCAATACTCAAATCTCACTACTATAACCTCCTAAACGTCAAAATCTATACCTTGGGCCAGTGGCAGAGAATCGCCCCAGTTCATAGTATTTGTTTGCCGGCGCATGTAAGCTTTCCAGGCATCGGAGCCGGATTCACGACCGCCACCGGTTTCTTTCTCACCACCAAAAGCACCGCCAATTTCAGCACCGCTGGTTCCAATATTGATGTTGGCAATTCCACAATCAGAGCCATGGGCACTCAGGAAGTTTTCAGCTTCACGCATATTCAGCGTAAACATGGCAGAACTCAATCCTTGTTTTACTCCATTGTGATATTTCATTGCCTCATCCATGGTTTTGTATTTGATGAGATAGAGGATAGGAGCAAAAGTCTCTTCCTGAACGATATCGTAATGGTTTTCAACTTCAGCGATGGCGGGTTTTACATAAAATCCATCTTCATCAAGAGGCTGGCCGCCGGTGATTACCGTTCCACCTTCTTTAGCTATTTCTTTGAGCGCTTTCTGCATCTGATCCACTGCGGCCTGATCAATCATGGGACCAACCAAAGTACTTTCATCCAAAGGATCACCAATAGTAATATTCTCATAAATACTTAGCAGGCGTTCTTTCACCTGATCGTATACCGATTCTTGGATAATCAATCGGCGGGTGCTGGTGCAACGCTGTCCACATGTTCCAACTGCACCAAATACGGTAGCTCGAATAGCCATCTCGATATCGGCATTCTCGGAGATGATAATGGCGTTATTGCCACCCAATTCGAGAATGGTTTTCCCTAATCGTCCGCCTACAGACTTGGCGACTTCTTTACCCATTCGTATAGAGCCCGTTGCTGAAATCAAAGGAATGCGACTATCTTCAGTCATCCATTCACCGACTTCCCGGTCTCCCGTAACCAGATTAAAAATACCTTCAGGGAGATCGTTTTCTTTCAGAACTTTAGCTACAATTTTTTGGACTGCAACTCCGCACAACGGCGTTTTTTCAGAGCCTTTCCAAATCATCACGTTTCCACAGGCGGCAGCAAGCATGGCGTTCCAGCTCCACACAGCAACCGGGAAGTTGAAAGCCGAAATGATGCCTACAAGCCCAAGTGGATGCCATTGCTCATACATACGATGCTGAGGGCGCTCGCTATGCATGGTGTTTCCATAAAGCATTCGGGACTGACCAACTGCAAAGTCACAGATGTCGATCATTTCCTGAACTTCGCCCAGACCTTCCTGATATGTTTTACCCATTTCGTAGGTAACCAGTTTCCCGAGCGGTTCTTTGAATTCTCGAAGTTTGTCGCCAATCTGGCGGACAATCTCGCCGCGCTGTGGAGCCGGCATTTCACGCCAAACTTCAAAAGCCTTTTGAGCCTCTTCTACCACGCTGTCGTATTGCTCTCGGGTTGTTACTCCAACCGTCGCAATTTTTTTACCGTCAGTAGGGGTAAAGCTGCTGATCGTGTTTTTGCTTTCATGATGTTTGCGTCCCGTACTGGTTCCGGGATTGATGCCTTCGATACCTAATGCTTTCAGAAACTCCATAACGATAATTTACCTGTTGTTTTTTGTTGAAGATAGGTAAGTCAGGTGTCAGAATACAGGAGCCAAAAAGCAGAATTAATTTATTCTCCAACTCTTCCCGAGTTTATGGTGTCATGCTATATTAAAACCCTTCCAGGGTTCCCGCAATTTTTTTGAATCAAACTGAGTTGGTTTAACCCTGGAAGGGTTGGGTAAGGAAGACTGTATTCTGAATCCTGAGTTCTGTATTCTTGCTGTATGAGAAAAGCATCCAACAATGAGATAAAATTACTTCGCAAACTCGGCCGTAAAAAGTACCGCGAGAAAGAACAGCGGTTTGTAGTTGAGGGAGAACGGGCTGTTGAGCAGGTTGTTGAGAATAGACTGGTGGAAGTTGAAGTGGTATTTATCAGTCAACGAATAGCTGACAGCTTTCAGACTTCAGCTCTCAGCGCAATGGTGGAAGATTCGATTTTTGAGGAATTAGCTGATACTGAAAACACTCAGGGGGTTTTGGCACTGTGTAAGATGCCAGAAGATATTCAGCCCCAAAAATTGGCCGGAGAATCCGGGATAATTGTTGCTACAGATGCCATCCAAGACCCGGGAAATATGGGCACTATTTTGCGAACAGCAGCCTGGTTTGGGGCAAAGGCTTTAATTGCTGGAAAGGGAAGTGTGGATGTATATCACCCGAAAGTTGTACGAAGTACGGCAGGAGCAACGGGGAGCATTCCGGTACTCAATTGGGAGCTGGAAGATGTTTTTACTGAGCTGGAAAAATCAGGATGGGAAGCCCTGCTGCTTGATGGCGGAGCTGATAGTGTGAAGCTCGGCTCGGTTCAACCCGCAGAAAAAACCATTATTGTTGTTGGGAATGAAGGGAATGGAATCAGCCAAAGCTTGTTGGATTCCAGAAGGAAGAAAGTCAGGATAGAGTCAGCTCCCGGACAAGAAAAAGTAGAGAGTTTGAATGCTGGCGTTGCGGTAAGTATAGCTCTCTGGGGTTTGAGTGATAAAGTGATGTGTTTCTTTATTAATACTGAACAATCGGGAACAAGTTAAATATGAAAAACTACTTTTTGAAAGCTACACTTCTAATTCTATCTATTTGTTTGTTGTCAATTGGTTGTAGGAATGAAAAGGATGCTCCGATACAAATAGAGACAGAAATCTATAAAGAAATGACTCTTGATGAAGAGGCATCAAATCGACTGTTTATGCTCTATCCGACAGCCTCTGCTAGTAAAAAAGAAGAGCTAATTGCTCTAACTAATTTCAGAAATCCACCTGCGGTAACTCTAATTGATTATGATGGTAATTTCGTAGAACAAGTGGGTTCGGAAGGTAGGGGGCCCAAAGAATATCAGTTAGCAATACAACTAGGTTTTGATAGTGATGACAATATCATTGTTAGAGATAATATGTTAGCTCTGATAAAGAGATTTATAAGAAAAGATAATTCTGTTGAAGCTTATGACGACGTTATTAAGGAGAGCATCAATATTGCTTCAAGGAATTTGGAGCAATGTGGTGATAAATGGTATTTAGGAATCAATAAATATGAACAAAGCCCATTTGAGAAAAAAGAGACAATTGGTGTTTTTGATAACGAATTTAATCTGTTAAAGTCTTTTGGAAATTTTGATCTTTTTTTTGAAGGCCGGAAATCTGTTCTTGAAGACCCTATCATTGTTACTGATTGTGAGAACCAGTTGATTTTTACGACTCATTATAAGGTGCCTTTCCTCCAGGTATATAGTTTTGAAGATTATTCTAAAGTAAAAAGGATTGATCATATACCACCATCATTTAATCTATCTGATAAATTTAAAAGTATGGTAACTGACCGGCAGGCTCACACCGATTATCTTGTGAATGAACAAAGCATGAGCATTTTATTGGCTTTAAATGAAAAGTATTTGTACCACTTTTTTAGAAACGAAGCACCTGATTTTCAAGAAACTTTAGATTTACTTTCTCGTGATTTTTATGTGGCGGTATACTCAAGAGATGATTACAGTTTTATAGGAGAAAAGAAGATTAATGGGGTTCCTTTAGGTACTACAAAGGAAGACTATATTATTATGCTTAAGGATAATAATCCCTTAAAAATCCAGCTGGTAGAGATAGCTCCAAAAGAATAAGGTTTGGAGTGAAGAAAAAGTCTTTTAGCATCACTCATCACTCATCACTCATCACTCATCACCCTATCACCTCTCAACTATCAGAAAAAAATTTTACTGGCCGTTGCATATGGGTTTGGCTTTAGCTTTATTTCGAGAGCCGTTCTTTTCAATCATCGACTACAGATAAATGGCTGGTACACTGGCAAGACTAATTAAACCATCTCATCTATGCCTAAGAAGAAATCTAAGAAGATCTTCGTCCTCGACACTTCCGTTCTTTTATATGACTATGAAGCAGTTAGAAACTTTGAGAAAAATGATGTAGCAATCCCGATTACAGTTCTTGAAGAGCTGGATACTTTTAAAAAGGGAAACAATGTAATTAACCTACATGCACGCGAATTTATCCGGTACTTGGATGGTATATCGGATGACAATATGCTTCAGGACTGGATTCCACTTAACGGCAGATCGCACGGAAAGCTCAAGGTTATCACCAATGGTAAAAACTCTCTGGATGCTACCAAAGTGTACGGCTCGGATAAGAATGATCATCGTATTATAAACGCCGCGCTTCACCTGAAAGAAGAGAACCCTAATCAGCGCGTTATTTTAGTTTCTAAGGATATCAACCTAAGGCTGAAAGCCCGAGCGTTGAATCTGGAATCAGAAGATTATGAAACGATTCGGATTCAGGATATCGAACATCTGTATAAGGGGAAAACGACGCTTGAAATCGAAGATCCGTCGGTGATCAGTAAGTTTTATGAGAAGGGGAAAATAAAGCCGTCCGACCTGATGGAAGGCGATCCTCTTTGCAATCACTATTATATCATGAAAAGCCATGGGTCGTCCGCGCTGGGCTGGTATAATGCTAAGAGCAAGCATGTGGAAGTGGTGGAGAAAACGAATGCGTATGGCATTCAGCCCAAAAATGCAGAGCAGACTTTTGCGATGCACGCCCTTCAAAACCCTAATATTTTATGCAGTACGATAACCGGTGCAGCTGGAACCGGGAAAACATTGTTAGCACTTGCCAGCGCACTTGAGCAGCGAAGCAACTTCAAACAAATTTATCTGGCACGACCGATTGTTCCTTTGAGCAATAAAGACATCGGATTTCTACCCGGGGATGCAAATGCTAAAATTGATCCGTATATGCAGCCGCTTTGGGATAACCTGAGCTACATCAAAAATCAGTACAAAGAAACCAGCAAGCAGTTCAAGAAAATTGATGAGATGTTGCAGACGGATAAACTCCGGATTGTGCCGTTGGCCTATATCAGGGGGCGAAGTCTCTCCAATGTGATTTTTATTATTGATGAAGCTCAAAACCTGACTCCACACGAAGTGAAAACCATCATTACAAGAGCAGGGCAGAATACGAAAGTGGTCTTTACAGGCGATATCTTTCAGATTGATACGCCTTACCTGGATGCCCAAAGTAACGGGTTGAGTTATCTGGTAGATCGAATGCACAACAATGAGCTATATGCGCACATCAACCTTGAAAAAGGAGAGCGCTCTGATCTGGCGAACTTAGCTTCAAAACTTTTATAGGGTTCTAGTGAGAGTTGACCGCTGAAAGTTGATACAGTGAGGGAGGTGGTATGATATTTACTCACTGGTCAAAATTCATTGCCTGTAATAAGCTTCAAGCTGGTTTGGTATACTTTCAGAACTAAGAGCGATTTGGAATGGATTTCAAGTTCCTGTCACTCTTTCAACTCTCAACTCTCACTATGCTTCCGGGCTTAACAGCTCAATGTGAAAACGGAACTTCTCGCTTTCCATGGCCATGGTGTCGTAAAGATCTTCGATCAATTCAAATACAACCTTAGGAGCTCCAATAACGGTAGTGGACAAGTAGCCTACCTCAATCTCAACATCATATTGAGCCAGATGCTCGAGTAAGTCTTGAACTTTTTCACGAGGATCTTCTTCGGATAAGGGAATGTATGTAAGCTGAGCAATGGTTTTCATAGGCGGAATCTAAATGTTTGTTTTGGAATAAGCGTGAACCCAAAGGTAAAGGAGATTAGCTAAAGAGGCTAAAAAAACATTGAGTATCAAACATCAACATTGAAAGGTAAATTTCAGGGCAGGACAGGTTTTTGAATGGACAGTGTTACTCTTAACCAGTGACTATCCGCTCTATCCTTTTAATCCGCGTTCAATTAGTCCTCTAATAAGAACTCAAAATTGCGCTCTCGCTAAACATTGGGGATATTAACTCAAATACTAACTCATCAGGAATACATGAAAGATTTGATTCAAGAGTTTAAAAAGTTTGTCTCCCGCGGTAATGTCATTGAGCTTGCGGTAGGCCTCATCATGGCCACCTATTTTGGAGCCATTGTAAAGTCATTTGTAAATGACATCATTATGCCGCCGGTAGGATATTTTATAGCAGGAGTCGACTTTGCCAACCTGAAACTCACCATTGCCGAGCGCACGCTGGAGGATGGAACCCTTCAAGCTATTACCATCAATTATGGAGCTTTCATAAATACCATTATCACTTTTGTGATTGTATCTGTTACCATCTTTATGGTGGTGAAGGCCTATAATAACTTCATGAAAAAGGAAGAAGAAAAGCCCGCTCCAAAACCTGCTGAACCTGCTAAAGAAGAAGTGTTGCTGACTGAGATTCGGGATTTGTTAAAGAAGTGATTTTAATCCCGCTTCATATTAAAAACCTCGGTTCGGATTTCTCCGCCTTGTCTCATTTTCAGGGAAATGACAACCTCAGTATCTGACTTCTTCTCGAAGGTAAGTCCCTTCATCTCAATTTTGTCTTTGGTGAAGCTGATCATCTCGAAGGAAGTCATGTCGTCTTTCTCTTCCCAGCCGGTCAGGTCAGGGTTGAAATGCTTGAGTCGCATGCCGGTTTCATCAAGCAGAAGGAATTCATAAAACACCAGTTCTCCGTCTTTGATATGGCGATACATGCCCATCATAGTTCCATTTACGGGTTCAGCCCACGTTTCATGAGAGATTCCGCCAAATCCATCTCCGGTCCAGGAACCCACCAGCCAGCTGTAATCTTCAATATTGAATTTTGGAGGAGTTTCCATTTCAGGAACTACACTGTTGGAAGAATCGGTGATGGAGAGCGAACCGACGATAAGGCCGAGAAGTAGAATAAGCTTATTCATATGAATGATTGAGAAGTTAAGGGAAGAGATCGATGAAGTACTTGAAATAGTAAAAAGAGGGTGATTAAAATGGAATTAGAATTTATCGGTTCATCGCAAATCAAGACCAACTTCCACCAAGTGCACAAGCGAATGGGTTTAAACCCTTCGCGATGGTGAACGCGGGGATGATGTATGTGATCAGGATAGATTTCTTTTCAAAGACAAAATCGCTGTTTTGATGGTATCAATAAAAAGCTTACTCAGCTTAGGCAAACAGCGCAGGGTTGAAACCCATGCTTGTGAACCGGAAGAGAATCGGGTGTTATTTCAGGTATTCTTCCATCATTAAATTGGTCGCTCGGTTCATCGCAAATCAGCGAGCTCTTCAACCAAGTACACAAGCGAACGGGTTTAAACCCTTTGCGGTGGCGAACGCGGGGATGAAGTATGTGATTGGGATAGATTCCTTTCAAAAGAGAAAACCAAAAAGCTCATCGAATTCAATTGGCTAATTAATTCTGATTCCCTTACTCTTTGGCAACCAGTCATATAACCAACTTGCGATATTATGCGGATTTATACTTTTGTACTTGCCGGACTCCTGATTTTTGCCACTTCTTGTTCCAGTTCAGAAACAAAAAAGGTCGTGGATAAAGAGACGGTTGAAAGAATCCATCAAACGCTGAAAAGTTTTGTGGATTCAAACAGGGTCGCAGGTGCTTCTGCTCTTATTTATGAAGATGGGAAAGAGGTTTACTTTGGAGCTTTTGGTCATGCCGACCGAAAAGAAGACATTGAGATGAGCCGGGAATCTATAGCGGTTATTTTTTCAATGACGAAGCCTATCACCGGCACCGCATTAATGCAGCAATATGAACAGGGCAAATTTCAGCTTGATGATCCGCTTTCCGATTATCTGCCGGAATTTGGAGATGTAAAGGTTTTTGAAGGCATGGATGATGAAGGCGATCCCATTTTAGTTGAGCCCAAAAGACCTTTGACCGTTCGGGATATAACACGGCATACCTCCGGTTTTGCCAATGATGGAAATCACTTATACATAGGTCGTTTATTACAGGATGCTGAGCCATTGAATCGTGAAAATACGCTTAAAGAATTTGCTGAAAAACAAGCTTCGCTGCCCTTGGAATTTCACCCCGGAGAAGAGTGGTACTACGGCCCTTCGGTTGATGTACAGGCCAGACTTGTTGAAGTGCTTTCCGGCGAAACCTATCAAGACTATGTTCGGGAGAATGTATTAGATCCTCTGGGAATGGATGAGACGCGTTACTTTGTGCCCGAAGAAGATCGGGACCGGATGACTTCTCTTTTTCAGCGCAATCAGGAAGGGGAGCTGGAACAAATTCCCGATATCGCAGGTCATTCCATGTACACTCAAAAATGGTCGCTCACTCCGGGTGGCTGGGGATTGACTTCAACGCTAGACGATTACATGACCTTCACCCAAATGCTGGTAAATGAAGGCTCGCTGAACGGAGTGCAAATTCTAAAACCGGAAACGGTGAAACTCATGGCAACTAATCAGCTTTCCGAGGAGGTGACTGAGCGACTTTGGCTGCCAAGCAAAGGGCAGGTTGGCTTCGGAATTGATTTTGCGGTACGGGTTGCTCCACCGCAATCTGCGGAAGAAAATATGGGAACTGTCGGAGAGTTTTTCTGGGACGGAGCAGCTTCCACCTTGTTTTGGGTAGATCCGGTCAATGAATTGACGGCAGTACTATTCGTACAGGTATTTCCATTTGCAGGAACCATTCATAAAGATTTTCGGGATGCTGTTTATGGTCCATATCAACCTGCTGAAAACTAAAATTATCGGAAGGTTATTTTACTTGCCGGATTCAACTTTGGTGTTATTTTAGTCCAACTCCAATTCTAAAACCTAATTATTGCGATGAGTAAGAAAGAGTTCACCCCCTTTGTTTCTGCAGATGATGATTTGCCACAAATTACCGTAAAAGCTGTGGTGCTTGGCTTTTTGTTATCCGCAATTCTGGCCGGTGCTAATGCATATTTGGGGCTTAAAGTTGGGATGACAGTCTCGGCATCAATTCCGGCCGCGGTCATTTCTATGGCGGTGTTAAGGTTGTTCAAAGAATCCAATATTTTGGAAAACAACATTGTTCAGACAGCCGCATCTGCGGGGGAATCACTGGCTGCAGGAGTCATATTCACCCTTCCTGCACTGATTTTACTCAAGTACTGGCTCGACTTTCCTTTCCTGGAAACGGCCGCTATTGCCATGTTTGGAGGGATTTTAGGAGTGCTATTTACCATCCCACTTCGGCGGGCGCTAATTGTTGAAAGTGATCTTCAGTTTCCGGAAGGCGTAGCTACCGGTGAGGTTTTGAAAGCGGGGACGGAAGGCGGAGCAGGAGTAAAGACTATTATTCAGGCCGGTATTGCAGCTGCTTTATTTAAACTCAGTCAAACCGGATTTAAGATTTTTGCGGGTTCTGTAGGCGGTTCGGTAAAAGCCGGAAAATCCATTTTTGGTTTTGGGAGTGATTTATCGGTGGCCTTGCTGGCAGTCGGATATATCGTAGGGTTGAATATTGCTGTGCTTATTTTTGCAGGGGGATTGATTTCCTGGCTGTTCGGAATTCCGATCTACATGGCAGTTACGAGTCCGGAAGAGATATCGGCTATTGTGGGAGCTGCGGAGGGATACGATGCCGCCCTAGCGGTCTGGAGCCAGAAAATTCGTTACCTCGGGGTTGGAGCCATGGTGGTAGGTGGAGTTTGGGCACTCATTTCTTTGGCAAAACCACTGGTTGATGGAATCAAATCGTCCATGGCCGCTGTGAAAGAGTTAAATAGTGACGGAGGCGGAAATATCCCCAGAACGGAAATGGATACTCCTATCAATATCGTGATTTGGGGTATTATTGGCTTGACCATTCCCATTTTCATTGTATTTATGTTTGTGATTGATATTGAACATCTGGCGGTGAGTAGTGGAGCCTATTGGACGGCTATAACTTTTGGAGTGGTCTTTTCATTGTTTGCAGGATTTCTATTCTCATCTGTTGCCGGATATATGGCCGGTTTGGTGGGGTCATCCAATAATCCGATTTCCGGAGTTACCATTGCTACCGTATTGGCCACTTCATTATGTTTGTTGGCTATCCTTGGCGGACAGGTAGATTTCACCGCCGATATGGACAAAGCAACTACCGCAGCTGCTGCAGCCATTATTGTGGGAGCGATGATTGCTTGTGCTGCAGCTTTAGCCGGTGATAATCTACAGGACTTAAAGGCCGGACAAATAGTAGGATCCACTCCTTATAAACAACAGATTATGCAGGTAGTGGGAGTAGTTGCTGCCGCTTTAGTTATTGCCCCGATTTTGAGTTTACTTTTTAATGCGTATGGTCTTGGAGGAGTGTTTCCCCGCGAAGGGATGAATCCTGCAGAAATGCTGACTGCTCCACAAGCTACGTTGATGCAGTCGGTAGCTGAAGGTGTTTTTGCCCGAAATCTGGAATGGGGTATGATTATTATTGGAGGCTTAATTGCCGTGGCTATCATTATTATGGATGAAGTACTGAAACGTAAAGAATCCGAATTCCGAACTCCGGTGCTTGCGGTTGCTGTGGGGATTTATCTTCCTGTTGAGCTTTCCGTTCCTATTTTCTTAGGTGGGATGATTGCATGGGGAGCTGCAAAAGTTGTTCGAAAACGAGCAATTGCAAAAGGTGAAAGTCCGGAAGAAGCAGAAACAGGAGCCGAGCGTAAAGGCCTGTTGTTTTCTTCGGGATTGATAACCGGTGAAGCACTGATCGGTATTATCCTCGCCATTCCATTTGCGCTATTTGAAAGCACGGATGCGTTGCGAATCATGCCGGAAGGTTTTGGATGGCTCACTAATCTACTGGGAGTTGGGGCCGCTATATGCTTTATAATATGGCTCTATAAAGTTGCCGTTAAGAAAGATTAAGTCAAGATAATACTTGAGTTAAGGCTGATATATACTCGTAGGATGAATGGCCTCGTGAAAATTCTTCTCAATGGATTAAGAGGCGGATATTATTCATATTCTGATAGCTCCTTTTTTAATAATAGGAGCAATATTTCAGCCTAACCTTAAGGAACTCGAGATGAATATCAGGACCGCACTAAAGCTGACCATCGCTTTCACATTTATGCTTTCAGCAGCTGCTTATTCCCAGTCTACTAATAACATGGTAAAGCTCAATCAATTGGGGTTTTATCCTGAAGCTCCGAAAGTCGCGATTTCACCTTCTGCCTCAACAACCTTTCACATTCGTAATGCGACTGATGGAACCGTCGTTTATCATGGAGAATTCAGTGGAAGCACTAATTATTCTCTTTCGGGAGAGACAGTCCGGGTAGCGAATTTTTCAGATTTTAAAACGCCCGGAGAGTATGTTTTATATGCTGACGGAGGAGGGAAGTCGTACCCATTCAGCATTGAAAATAATGTATTTGGTGAACTCGCAAAAGGACTGGCAAAGGCATTGTACTATAATCGTGTCTCCGTTCCGCTTCAGGAAGAGTATGCAGGCGAATGGGCGAGAGCGGCCGGGCATCCAGACAATCAGGTAATTATACATCCTTCAGCGGCTACCGATAACCGGCCGGCAGGGTCAACAATTTCTTCGCCGGGTGGATGGTATGATGCAGGTGATTTCAACAAATATGTAGTTCCTATTTCTTCCAGCATCAACCACATGCTTTTTGCTTATGAGCAGTTCCCCGGTTACTTCAATGATCAAGATTTAAATATCCCCGAAAGTGGAGATAATGTCCCGGATATTCTGGATGAAGCAGTCTTTGCCCTTCGGTGGTTATTGACCATGCAAGATCCGGATGATGGCGGAGTTTACAACAAACTGACGCACGCCAATTTCCAGGGCACCGTTATGCCATCGCAAGCAACTGCCGCTCGATACGTTGTTCAAAAGGGAACAGCAGCCACACTCGACTTTGCAGCCGTAATGGCTCAAGCTGCTCGTGTATATGAGCCCTTTCTACCCGATTTTGCCGATTCAGCTTTAGCGGCAGCAGAAAATGCCTGGACCTGGGCCGAAGCAAACCCTGACCTGGAATACAATCAGGGAGCCATGAATTCAACTTATGATCCTGATATTGGGACAGGTGGTTATGGCGACGGGAATTTTTCGGACGAATGGTTTTGGGCAGCTTCTGAGCTTTACATCACCACACAAAATGATGCTTATTATAATGACGGAGGCTGGAGTAATGTTGGGAATTCCGGTTGGGGAAATGTTCAGGCTCTGGGACTTTTTTCACTATTGCATCATCGCCAAAACCTGACCAGTGTTGGATTAGCTGACACTGCTGCCATGAAGCAAGCGCTGCAAGGAGGTTTTGCCTGGTACGTAGACAGTGGGAATAATTCAGCCTATCGTTCTCCCTTTGGAATACAGTCTTGGCAGTTTAACTGGGGCTCTAATGGTGGTGCCGGAAACCTGGGGATGGCTTTATTTATGTTATATCAAACAACGGGGCAAACCCAATATTATGACAGCGCCTTACACATACTTGATTACCTGATGGGGAGAAATGGAGTCGGGTATAGTTATGTAACCGGGTTTGGTGATCAGACGCCCATGAATATTCATCACCGGCAATCAGAAGCGGATAACATTACCGAGCCTACTCCGGGGTGGGTGGCCGGCGGAGCCAATCCGGGTAACCAAAGTCAGGATTGTGGAGTCGGTTCATATAATTCTACCCTTGCGGCACTTTCTTATCTGGATGAATACTGCAGTTACTCAACAAATGAGATCACAACGTATTGGAATTCTCCATTCATCTACCTTGCTGCTGCATTTGAAGCAACAACTCCGGAATACACACATATCTCCGAAAAAACGATTTTATTTACAGGCCCTAATGCAGATACCCTGTACGATGCCGGATCGGAAGTAACCCTTGAGTGGACGGCTACTGATGTGAGTTCAGTAGATCTTTTCTACAAGGTTTTCACGGACGAAGAATTTACAGAACTTGCTGCCGATGTAGATGCTTCTTCAGGAAGTTATGCAGGTTTTACTCTTCCCGATGCGAAAGGTGATTCAGTTCTATTTCGAATTGAAGATACCTCAAATTCCGATAACTGGGCAGAATCGGCCGTTCTGAAACTTACTCCCGGTAAAGCTGTTACCGGCATCACGGTAGATACACCTAATGGTAAAAAGCCGGGGAACAGATTATACATCGGCTGGACAACTTCCCAAATTGACAGTGTAGATTTAATGTATCGTTTCTCAATTGAAGAGGCTCCAACCTTGATTGATTCAGGATTAGATCCCAACGAGGATTCTTATTTCTTATTTACAATTCCTGATGACCCTGCTTCAGATACATTATATATTCGAATTCAGGACAGCGAAGACCAGACAGTTTTTGAGGAATCAGAACCGCTGATCATTTCTATGTCAGTGAGCAATGAAAATCCGGCATTGATCCCGGAATCGTTTGGACTTGAACAGAATTACCCGAATCCATTCAATCCTACCACCAACATTTACTACGCTATTACAGAGCCAACCCAAGTCTCTTTAGCAGTTTTCGATATGACAGGAAGGCTTATTCAAGAATTGGTGAATGAAAAAAAAAGTCGGGGAAGTCATTCGGTTACGTTTGATGCATCGGGACTTTCAAGCGGAATGTATTTATATAGGCTAGTTGCTCAAAATCAGACTCTCGTCCGGAGAATGGTGTTGATTAAGTGACTTTAGCATTCAGTTGTCAGCTAAAGTCTAAAAGCTGATAGCTCAAGAATCAATCCAAACTTACTACTTCAACACCACTGAGTTCTCTGCCAAGGAAACGCTCCGCTAATTCATGAAAACGCTGTGGGCGATCACTCACGAAACACTGAAAATCTCCTCCTGAAGCATTCAATAATCCCAGCTCATCCAGTTTTTCTTTTGCAGATTCTGCTATTGAATCGGCAGAATCAATGATTTCGATATTTCCATTTTTAAGGACTTTTGGAATCACATCTTTGAAAAGGGGGTAGTGTGTACATCCCAAAATAAGCGATTGAATTCCACTGTCATCAAAATCATCCAGGTAATGGTGCAGAGTTTGAATGGCTACTTCATTATCAATCCAGCCTTCCTCCGCCAGAGGAACCAAAATGGGGCATGCCTTTTGACTTACTTTGATGGTTGGGTCATAGGCATGAATAGATTCAGCATAAGCCTGTGAATTCACAGTAGCCAATGTCCCGATTACGCCCACGTGTTGGTGACTTGGAAGAGAAACGGCGTTCTTAGTCCCGGCGGTAATTACATCTAAAACCGGGATATCGCCGGCAGCCTGAATAATTTCTTCTTTAGCAGAAGCCGACACGGTATTACAAGCTATGAGAATCATCTTCACCCCGCGCTTTAACAAAAAATTGGTGATTTGAAGCGCATAAGCACGCACCGTTTCTTCCGACTTGATTCCATAGGGAACCCGAGCGGTGTCTCCGAAATAAATAATATCTTCGTCAGGAAGGGCATCAATCACAGCTTTGGCTACGGTAAGTCCGCCAATACCTGAATCAAAAATGCCGATGGGTGCGTTCTTTAAATCTTGCAAATGAGTAGTCTGTAAGGAATTAAAAGTTGTTATAAGGTATTCAATTCTTAAATCTTAATACAAGGCTTTGTAATTTGTTCCTATGAACAACAAAACAGCAGTATTTTTTCTATTCTTCTTATTCTCATCATTCCAGCTTTTTGCTCAGCAAGAACCGGATACGCTGAAGGGTGATCTCGGTGAAGTTGTCGTCACCGGCTACGAAGGCAACCGAAGCGTGATGGAAACACCCGGCGCCATAACTAATGTAGATGCCGCACTGATCGGTGGTTTTGATGAAGGTTCTTTACTTTACGGTTTGAATACTGTTCCCGGCGTCAGGCTTGAACAACGCGCACCCGGCAGCTATCGGGTGGCAATAAGAGGAAGTTCACTTCGTGCACCGTTTGGAGTGCGAAATGTGAAGGTTTACTGGAATGGGATCCCCTTTACAGAACCATCGGGAAGTACCCCGCTGAATTTGCTGGATGTAATAAATATGCAGGAAGTAGAAGTGATCCGTGGTCCGGCAGGAAGTATTTATGGTGCCGGAAATGGAGGCGCTTTACTGTTGGATAGCCGACAATCGAACCAAAATGAAGTTGGGGTCGGATCTATGTTTGGTTCATATGGCTTACAGAGATACTCGGCATATGCCCAAAATCAGTTTGAAGGAGGGAATCTTAGATTTAATTATTCAAGCCAGCAATCGGATGGCTACAGGGATCAATCTTTCTTCAATCGGCAAACAGCAGAGCTTTCTGGACGATTTCAGCTGAGTGATAAGCAGATTCTAAAAACCAGTTTTTTATATTCAGATTTGTACTACGGAATTCCGGGAGGTTTGAATTTGGATCAGTATCAGAATGACCCGAGTCAGGCCCGGCCCGGTAACCCGTTTGTGCTCGGAAGTGTAGCATCGAATGCAAGTATTGACCAGCAGGCTTTTCTTGCCGGTATTTCTCATGATGTACAGATATCAGATGACATTTCTAACCTCACTACCGTTTATGGCACGTTTAGTGCCTTCGAGAATCCGTTTAACCTGGATTACAAAAAAGACAGTCGAAAATCAGGAGGTGGGCGAACACGCTTTTATTTTGATACCGATATCGGAGAAGTTCGAACCCGCTTTACGGTTGGGGGTGAATTTCAGGCCGCTAATTATGCCGCCCGAAACTTCGAGAATGACACCAGCGAAGTAGGTTCGCTTAACTTTGATGATGAAATTAAGATCCAGTCTTCACTGGTTTTTGTTAATACTGAAATTGATCTTCCCAACGAATTTTATCTGACAGCAGGAGTAAGTTATAACCGACTGGAGTACAGCCTGAATCGGTTAGTAACCAATCTTCCCGGAGATACAACCGGCCTTGCCGAGAAAATTTTTGATCCCGAGATTATTCCAAGAATTGGGTTGCTCAAAAAAATATCCCCGGCGCTATCTCTACATGGCAGCATCAGCTACGGCTTTTCGCCTCCGACTATTGAAGAATTCAGAACTAATGAAGGAAGTATTGCCTTGAACCTGGAAGCTGAACAAGGGACGAATTTCGAAGTTGGAGCAAGAGGTTCTTTCGTTGATGCAAGGTTCACATATGACCTGACCACCTTCTACTTCAAGCTGGATGAAACAATTGTACAGCAGCAATCGGATCGAAATTCGACGGTTATTTTCAGGAATGCAGGAGCCACGGATCAATACGGAGTAGAGTTGGCTACGAACTGGGCGGTCATTCAAAATCCGGAAAATTTTCTTCAACAACTGGATTGGAGCCTCTCATACACCTACCACAATTTCGAGTTCAAGAATTATATAAATGACGGAAATAACTACTCAGGAAATAAACTAACGGGCGTTGCTCCACATACAATTGTTTCTACGGTTAGGGCTAAAACAGAGCTCGGTTTTTACGGAAACCTATCCTATAATTTCACCGACGAAATACCTTTGAATGATGCTAATACGGTGTACTCAAATCCCTATCACTTAGTACAAACTAAAGTTGGTTTCAAAAAAGAACTCATCGAAAACTGGACGCTCGATTTATTTGTAGGCATCGATAACGTGCTGGATGAAAAGTACAGTCTTGGAAACGACCTGAATGCGTTTGGAGATCGATTCTATCAACCGGCTGCGCCTAGAAATTGGTTTGGTGGGGTGAAGGTTAATTATGGATTCTAAATGCTGAATTTTGGATTAAGCGAGTATGCTCCATTCAACATTCATCATTTTAATTCTATTAAGTCAATCTCTAAAATCGCCAACGTGAATGCTAAACATAAGTCCAGAATAACTTTGTTTTTTGCTAAAAAAGCCGGTACCGGTAAGCCCAATTCCTAAAAACTTGAAAGGTCGATACTGAGCACTTGCTTGAACAGGGACTCCAAATCCCAAGCTTGAAGATGTGGATCCTGATGAACTTCCACCAAACAAATTAAAGCTTGTTTGACTGGTTGAAGTTATCCCAACTCCCAAGCTCGTTGATCCAAAAAATTTAGAGTCTAACGGAGTAAAGACTTGTCCATATAACACGCCAATATCAGAATGAGTTTTACCGATAATACTTCCAGTAACATTCATTCGCATAGAGAAAAGGTGCTTATCATTTTGAACCTGAAATCCTATTAAACCGGAAACGGATTCATCAATATCCTCCACAAAACCCAAGCCCAACCCAGCCTGAAACCAAGAGTTAATAACTTTTCCCTCAACTTCCTGTGCTTGAATACCTCGACTCGTGGACATGGAAATCAAAAAGACAGAACATAAAATTGACAAGAACTTCATTTAGTATCTAACATTTAGAATTTTGCATTTCAAATTACATTAAAACTTCTTTGCTAAAACTACCGTCTCTTTAAACGTCTTATTCTTGCCATTGGCACTGTTGTAGGCTTCAAAAAGTACGATGTAGATTCCAACCCTGTTCTTAGTCTGGTCGTCTTTTAGTCCATCCCAGATTATAGAGCCTTCAAAGCCAGCCTGCTTTCCATCTACCAGTTCTCTCACTTCCCGCCCATATCGGTCAAAGATTCGAATGCGGAGTAAATAATCAGGTTCTTCCAGTTTATAGTTGATGAAAAGGTTATCCTCGAAACCATCATCATCGGGAGAGAAAGGATTGGGAGTGAAGGTGATTCCGGTTTCATCAGGTCCGGCACCGGCTTGCTGGAAAATAGAATTTTGCTCGCCCGGTGTACCACCGCTTACCTTCGTGCTGGAACTCCAGTTTGAATCATTGTTGCTCGGACCGTCAGGATCAATGCGTTCCAGCGAAACCCCGTCAATATCGAAGAGATTCGGATTGTGCCAGCTCTCATCATAGAATACCGAGTCGATAGTAGTTCCGGTACTGTCCGCCAGATATACGGCATCATCCGAAGAAGCCAGGCTCAAGTTAGATCGATCAGTGCGAATGAAAAATTGGTCGGACGGATTCTGAAATTCAAAATATTCAGCAAGCTGACTTTCACTGAAATTGGTGGCCTCATCTTCTGCATAAAGCACGGCTATGCCACCGGCCGGAATCCATTTGAACTGGGAAGTAACAGGTTCAATGGATCGAATCTCATTGTTTTCATCAGGTTCATCGTGAATGAAAAAACCCTCCAGAGAAATGGCATATTGGGCCCGATTGTAGAGTTCTATGTATTCGGTTTGATCGGGCAGATTGTCATCGGAGTTAGCCAGCGGATCAAACAAAATTTCGTTGATAACAATGTTACCCGGGGCGAGTGGCTGAGATACTTCAATTGAAAGATTCTCGGTGGTATTCCCTCTGAAGTCAACAACACCGGCGAATGAAACACTTATAGGCTCGCCCGTCGGGAAAGAGTCTTCACCCAGAATGAGAACATTGGCGTTCTGCGGATCATATTCGACGATTGCTGTAGGGACTTCATTTACGTTAACAGGACCGGCTCCAGCCTCGCGAACAAATTCAGAAAAAGCGACATAAATTCTCCCATCAGACCTCAGTTTAGCGAAGATGACTTCGGGCGCTGTTTCGTCGGGTTGAAAAACAGAACTTTGAGCTCCGGCACTGCTTCCGGTTGGTGAAGTACTGGTAGCCCAGTTGTTGGCATCATTGGAAGCCGACTCAGGATCTTTTCGCTCCAATGAAACACCCGGAGTGTTGCCGCCCCAGGTCTCATTGTAAAACAAGCTATCGATGATGATGCCATTTTCATTCTTAATGACCACAGCATCTTCGTCGTCATTGAGGGAAGGAAAGCTGGACAGATAAACACGGTCTCCGGTCATTTGTTTGGCCAATGAATTTCCACCAGCGAAATTCTCAGAGTCGGTTAAAATCAGGTAGGAGTTGCCACGAATAATAGTGCCTTCAGGGATAGTGGTTGAACCGGTGGCATCGGAAAACGTCCAGCCGGTGAGGTCGAAGTTTTCTGTGGTTCGATTGAATAGTTCAACAAACTCTTCGGATTCTGCACTTTCCCGACGGTAAAGGATTTCATTCACAATTACATCACCGTTATTAACTGGGGAGAAGACCACATATTCAAGCTCTAGAGAATCAGGCTGAGATGTATTTCCAAAAATATCCCTTTGCTCATTTATGACCAGCGACAAATTTTGGCCACTTGTTAGCGGTGTTGCGAGTACAAGCGTAAGTGCATTGCCATCATAATCAGCAACCTCACTGACAATAGGAGAGGCTGTGGTGGGATAGTTTTCAGGATCTCTGGCACGGACTGAATCAACTCGTTCATTGAAAATAAGGCGAACTGAATCAGCAGCTGAAATAAAAGCATTTTCTAAAATAGGTGGTTCCTCATCCTGTTCAATCTCATTTGCTTGTCCGGGCGTAGCTTTGTTTTCAGAAGGAGAATCACCCCAGTTTTCACGATAGATTGAAGGGAAGTCAGGGCTTCGCCGCTCCAGTGAAACACCTTCACCACCCCATTCAGAGGAATAGGCTAATGAATCAATCAGTAAACCATTGGCGTTTCTGATTACGATGGCATCTGTACTGTTGTTGAGAGAAGAAAACCGGCTTCCGATAATCAGTGTATTGCTGTTTGGGAAGAGATCGAGGAAAGAACTGTCGGGCCCGATGACAACATAAGAATTAGCAACAATTTCAAAGCTGGCAGATGTAATAGCTCGACGATTGCCGGTATTATCATTCAGAGTCCAATTTTTGAGATCATAGTTTCTATTCGTTGGATTATACAGCTCGATAAATTCCGTGAATTCATCTTGGGGCTCGTACATGAACTCGTTGATGACGACATCTTTATTTTCGGCCTCAGAGATATCAATCAAGAAAAACTGAGCTTCAAGTTCATTAGCTATGTTTCCAAAAACGTCAGTTTGGTTATTGATGATGAAAGAGTAGTTAGTGCCATCGGTCCCTCGAGCTATTTTTTCAGAATAGGAAAATAAAACGGTATCCGGAGCCAGGTAAATCAGTGAGTCAGGAAGTTTTCTATTGATTTCTGAATTAACCGGAATCAGGAGATCATAATTATCTATGTCAGTTGCCGCATCGGGCTGGATGCGTTCCGTAAAAATTACTTGAAGGGTTTCGTTATCTAAAACAGAAAGACTTTCAATGGCAGGCGGAGTTTCATCTTCGGGAATAAGATTGGGAAGCCCCGGAGTGGCTTTATTCTCGGAAGGAGAGGTGCCCCAGTTTTCACGAAATGTCGGGGTGAAATTAATGCTCCGTCTTTCCAGTGAAGCTTCATCTCCGCCCCAGTCAGAACTATAAGTCAAAGAGTCGATGAGTTCCCCATCAGCATCCCGAATCACGATGGCATCTGTAGAATTATTAAGGGATGAAAACCGACTTCCGATGGCAAGAAACGGAGTGTCGGGGTAGTTTTCAAAAATAACGCTATCGGGAGTCAATATTACATAAGAGTCAGGATCTAGTGAGTAGTCAAGATCAGATATGATCCTTCGGTTTCCCGAATTGTCGTTGAAAGTCCAGTTTCTCAAATTGAAGGCACTGTCAGTTGCATTATAGAGTTCGACAAACTCGGAAAGAAGTTCGGGCGGATCGTATAAGAACTCCGTTATAAAAACTTCACCGGAATCAGGATCAGCATAATTAATAATTAGAAATTCACCACTTAAACTTGAAGCTACATTCCCAAAGATATCGGCTTGGTTGAAGATGGTGAGATCATAGGTAGTTCCGCTGTCCTCTCGGGGTAGGGAAAAGGCGTAGGTCAAAAGAACGGTATCGGGCGCGGTAAACGTAATATTTTGGATGCCGGGTGGAGTAACATTTCCTGCAACTGTTGAAAGAGCATAATTTCCCGATGACTGTGCCGGGCCGGCCTGAATCCGTTCATTAAATATTACCTGAATCTGGCTATCAGTTATCACGGAAATCTTGTTGATTTCAGGGGCCAGTTCGTCGGGTTCAATGGCATTGGCAGCTCCGGGTGTGGCAAAGTCTGAAGAAGGAGAATCTCCCCAGTTTGCCTGAAATTGAGCCGCAATATCTAAGCTCTTACGTTCCAGTGAAACCTTGTCTCCACCCCAGGCGGAGGTGTAAGTAAGGGAGTCGATGAGTTGGCCGGCAGCATCGCGGATTACAATGGCATCTGTGGAATTATTAAGGGATGAAAACCGGCTACCCAAAGTAAGTAACGGAGCATCAGGGAAGTTCTGAATCAGCGTACTATCGGCCGACAAAATAAGGAATGAATTGGGATTGAGGGTGAATGCGGTATCAGAAAGTGCCCTTCGGTTTCCGGTATTATCATTCAGGGTCCAATCTTGAAGATTAAAGGCGCTGTCGGTTTGATTGACAATTTCAATAAACTCGGTCAGCTCTTCGGCAGGGTCATACAAAAACTCATTGATGGCTACTTCACCGGAATCGGGCCGGGCATAATCAATCCGAAAAAAGGAGCGGGTTAAATCCCCGGTAACATTTTCAAAAATATCAGACTGATTAGAAATGACAAGCTCGTAGGTGGTTCCATCAGGCTCGCTTTCAAAACCGGTATCATACTGTAATAAAACAGTATCGGGGGCTGTAAATGTAGCCGATTGTAAACCGGGAAGAGTTCCTGAAAAAGAAGATTCCGCAGAAAGCTGAAAGTTGGACGGCGCACTTGCGGGGGCGCTTAAAATTCGCTCATTGAAAACAAGCTGAATAGCATCATCAGAAATAAATGAAATGGTTTCAAGGTCAGGCGGAGTTGTATCGGTTGGAATTTGATTTACAGCCCCGGGAGTAGCCAATTCAGTGGCAGGAGAATCACCCCAATTTTCCCGGAAATTTCCGGATAGCTCAATATCCTTACGCTCGAGTGAAACTTCATTACCGCCCCAGCTGCTGGAGTAAGCAATGGAGTCTATAGTGACTCCGTTTTGGTTTTTGATGATGATAGCATCCGAGCTGTTGTTCAGCGAAGCAAAACGGCTACCCATATCAATCAGTGATGCGTCGGGAAAGGAGGGGGCAATCGTGCTGTCCGGTGCGAGGATAATATAGTCTCCGGGGGGCAACACAAAGCTGCCGTTGATGATAATTTCGTCATCATCGGTGTTATCGCTGAAGGTCCAGTTTTGGAGATTAAAAGAGCTGTCTGAGTGATTATACAGTTCCAAAAACTCAGAGAACCCATCTGCTGGATCGTACATAAATTCGTTGATGGCTACCTGACCGGGTTCGGCAGTAAAAATCACGAAGTAGTTAAAATCAATTTCACGATTAGCGGTATTTCCAAAAATATCGGTGAGATTATTGGCGCTCAGCGTCCAGTTTCCATCATATTCTTCCAGCGCGGAATCCAGTGTTAGCCTGATGGAGTCGGCAGCTATCTGACTTACAGAAGAAATGTTTGGCAGAGTTGGAGTACTTGCGCCTGCCTCCGGATTTTGACTCAACGAGTAATTGCCTACAGTTTCAGTGGAGGTGTTCTCTGCCCGTTCTGAAAGCACTAAAAGTAAGGTTTGGTTGTCTTCCACTTCCAGGGAAGAAATGGTGGGTGCTGTTTGGTCGGGTTGAATTTGATTGGTGAAGCCGGGAGTCCCAAAATCAGGATCGGGGCTGTCTCCCCAGTTCTCCAAAAAAGTAGAAGAGACCGTAGGGTCGCGACGTTCAACGGCTACATCTTCGCCACCCCAATCGGAATCGTACTGAAGAGAATCGATGAGGGCACTGTTGTTATCAAAAACCCGAATCTGGTCTTCTCCATTATTAAAAGCAGGCAGTGAGACTTGTAAATAGTTAGCCTCACCATAAAAAGTATTCAATACAGAGGTATCCGAAGAAACGACCAAAAAGCTATCGGGCAGCAAGGTTAAATTCGAAAATGAAAGAGTGCTTAAGGAGTTGTTGTCGCCAAGCTGCCAGTTTTGGAGGTTTAAGTATCGGTCGGAAGTATTTCGCAGTTCAATATATTCGGCCGTTCCCGTGGGCGGGTCTTTTAAAAATTCATTAATAACCACATCACCGCTTTGATAACTATCATATACAAAGAAAGAGAAACTGGTATCAGCTAATGTGGTTTGATTGGCGACATCCTCGATACTTGAAATGGAAAGCGTATTCTGTCCGCTTGAGATGGTGTTTGCAAAGGTAATCCGTGCTACGTCACCACTCTGTTCGGCAACCGACTGTGGATTAATAGTGCCCGGATTCAAGGTGAAATCAGCAGTTTGAGCCGTTGAAAAATCGATATCTCTGGAAAAGGTGACATCAATTTCAGTTGTACTATTTGTGGCTACAGAGTTAACCTCAATGGGTGGGATGTCAATTTTGAAATCGTAGTAAAACGCATCAGAACGGCTACTGGAATAGATATTTTTAAATCCGAAATGGGAAGCAGAGGTGTAGGTGTTGTCGGTTCCGACGTCATCTGTTGAAAGCACTCCAGCATAGCCTTCTGCAACTTCTAAGGTCCAGTCTCCGGAAGCATCTCTGGTGACTTTCACCCGAAAATCTCCACCTGAGCTTATGCTTGTTGTTCCCGTTAGTACTTCCCCGTCTTCGGTTCCATTCGTGACCTTGAAGAGGCGAAAGACATCTGCGCTCCCATTCTCACCACCGCGGAGTTTGTATCCGTTTAGCGCCGAAGTTAGATCTTGGGAGTCACTCATAAGATAGATTTCAGCTCGGTTCCCATCAGAAGGAGAGAAGCTATCAAACCGAACAAAAAATTCCCACATGCCTTCTATATCCGTTGATGGAATACTTAGGTAGGAAGTGCCGGCATCGGTGGCAACTTGATGAAGTAAAATGTTGCCGCTTTCGTCGGTAAACTCAAAATCCCCGGATGTTCCGGACCAATCAGAAATATCCTGATCAGAAAAATCATCTTCAAAGTTTACGGTTTGAGCATTCAATGCTCCTGAAACACCTAAAAGTAAAAAGAGTACCCACTTTTTCATGTCAAAAGAATAGCGCGAAGAGTTTATTAAATCAAACCATAATGGAAGGGCTGCTCAAAATTAATGGGTAAAAAAATAGGGTAAAAGGATTTTCCACCTCTTACCCCTGGAAGGACATTGAGAATGTGGTCACATTCTCAAGGCAATGATTAGTTTTTTTCTCTTATGTTAACTGTTTAGTTAGAGCGATGAGATGAGCACTCCTTACAGATTTTTTGTACTTTTTTATTGAAAATTGTTTGCGGCCTTAACTTCATAAAAATCAATACTACTTATGCGAAGTCTTCCTTTTTCGATTGAAAATTTAAACGGTGGATTCATGAAAGTGGAAGGAATTCTGCGCGTGGAAGAAGAGAATCTGGTCTTCGAATACCAGAAAAAAGATGCTGTGGTTGAAGCATATCAGTCAGACTTAAAAACCACGACAATCTTGCTTTCAGAACTCGACATGCTGGAATACAAAAAAGGCTGGTTCAGTGCGAAGTTGATTTTGCATGGAAAGAGGGCTTCTTCTTTTGGTGAACTCCCCGGTAAGGATTTAACAGAACGTGTGCTTAAGGTGAAAAGGAAACACCGAAATATAGCCGCGAATATTTCATCAAATTTGAATCTCAAGCTGTCTGAGAAAAAATTAAGTGAGCTGGAAGATTAGATATGAGTATTCCGTTCCATTACTCGAAGTACGATCAGGCCGATAAAAGATCGCAGGTTAAAGAGGTGAAGGGTATCCTCAGCTTTATTGACGCCGAACTGCTTTTTGAATACAAAGTCTACGACATGTATGACAACAGCCTCAGTAACCTCTCTAAGTTTTCTATTGGATTGGACCTTATAAAGAGGATTAGGTTTAAAAAGGGCTTCTTTTTTATGAAAAGTAACCTGATTGTTGAAGCCAAACAGATGGCCTTTTTTGAGCCATTGCCTGGAAGCGAACAAGGAAAGGTAGAACTGGTAATCAACCGCAGTGATAAAAATGAGGCGATTCGGTTTTCAACAAAGATAAATCTCTACATGTCTCGCAAGAACCTTGATGAGATGAATGAATGAGCTTTTACTTTCACAGGCTCTCCTTAGTTTTCAAAACATAGTTCAAGTGCCCGCATTACCTTTTAGGGACGTATTGCCTTGCATTTTTCTATATAGTCAAGGTATAGTTCAAGCGTCAGGTTGGCCGAAAGATTGTTGTGATCGTTGAGTAAAGATCTTGCAGTAAAATCTGAGTTCGATTCTTAGTATTCATTTGCGAGCGTTAATAAGCTATTATCTAAATTAACGATTCGAAAAAAGCGAAGCAATCTCAGCGATTATGCCCATGTATTCGAGATTGCTTCGTCAATGTACTTAACAAGCCTGCTTTTAGAATCTGGGTTCCTGGAAAATGGATATTTTAGTATCGAGCTGAGGTGAAAAGAACTTGCTCTCACGACTACCGTTCATAATGAACTTGTTTGTTCCTTGCAAACGTCAGACCGCTGAGGCATCCTAATCCTGTTCAGGTTTTTTAGTGAAGCGGTCGGACGAAGTCCGGATCGTAACCATTCTCCAAAAATCCGTTAGATCCGTATCATCCGTGTTCTATTCATTCGTTACCATATAGCTCAGCTTTCAAATAAAAAAGGAACAAGCGGGACGCTTGCTCCAGTTTTTTATAACTCTTTTTTAAGATTGGGAAGTATCGTAAAATGTCGCTTTATAGTATGCTATTTCAAGAACCCTTTCTTGGTCAGTAATTCAGCGTTTAAGATTGCACCGCCGGCGGCGCCACGGATGGTATTGTGTGCCATCGCTACAAAGCTGACATCAAAGACTTCGGCTTTTCTCAAACGACCTATATGTAACTGCATTCCGTTTTCTGCATCGGCATGAAGGCGAGGCTGTGGGTAATAGTCGTTATCATGGATGTTATATAACGCCTTGGGTGAAAATGGCAAGTCTAATTCGCCAACCGGATTCTTATAGTTGTCATAGGCTTCATTCAGCTCGCCCAAATCAGCCGGCGGATTTTCCAGCTTAACGGTAGCTGAGATCATATGTCCGTTGATGGTAGGCACGCGGGTTGCGGTGGCTTGTACATCGAACTCAGGTAGCGTCAGGTCGCCATCAGATAAAGCGCTCAAGAGTTTACGAGTTTCAGGTCCTACTTTAGGTTCTTCCCCGGAAATAAAAGGAACCACATTTCCTAAAATGTCCAGACTGGCAACACCGGGATATCCTGCACCGGATACAGCCTGCATGGTGGTCAAAATCAGTGCTTCAATTCCAAAGGTATCGTACAGTGGTTTTAAAGCCAGGGACAATGGAACTGCCACACAATTTGGGTTCGTCACAATCCAGCCGCTTCCATCTTCAGTAAAGGTCTGGGTTTTGATAAGGTCGGTATGATCAGGATTGATTTCAGGAATCAACAAGGGAACGGTAGGGTCCTGACGGAAATTTTTGGCATTGGAGATAACCGGGATTCCGGCCTCTGCAAATGCTTTTTCGATTTCTCCGGCAACAGATGAATCCAATCCGGAAAAAACAAAGTCCACATTGGAAAAGGCTGAAGGTTCGCAATTCTGAACCGTCATTTCTTTTACATAATCGGGAAGTACAACATCCTCAATCCAGTTGGCCGCGTCTTTATATTTCTTGCTGGCAGAACGTTCAGAAGCGCCAAGGGCTTCAATTTCAAACCAGGGATGACCCTGCAATAAACGGATGAATTTTTGTCCAACAGCACCGGTAGCGCCAAGAATTCCAACTTTCATGATGATTGAGTGAGTATTGTTATCAAAATTAGTGAGCATCAAAAATAATCATTCTGAAAGCTTTATGTGAATATTTTCTTTTCAAAATTATTCGACGAAACATATTCGTCATTCCGGCCTTGAGCTGGAATCTGAAAAGGGCGAAATATTAAATAACATTGATGCCTATTCAGATGCTGAATCGAGTTCAGCATGACAACGTTAGGGTGGTCAGATGTATGTCAACAAACCACAACTGGTAACGATGCTCTGCGTCGGTACCGGCGCTCCGACGCAGAGCATCGGAGCGAGAGTCATAAAAAGATTTATACTCAAATCCGTGACGATCCGCCTCATCCGCTTTATCCGTGTTTCATAACTTAGGTGAATCAGTAAAAATCAGGGCAATCCCATAATCCATTAAATCATGGTTCATACCCACAAGCTTGAACCATGATTCGCGAGATTATTTGATTTATAGGATTAGGGTAGGTGAGTCAGGTACAAATTTCCATCCAACCAATCTGAGCTCTATCTTTGCATCCATGAAATTCATCTACGAAAAGCTCGAAGAAAAAGCACCCCAGTTCTATACCTGGCTGATATTGGCTCTATTGACGCTGATCTACATCTCCAGCTTTGTAGACCGGCAGGTTGTGGCAGTTTTGGGAACAGCGATCAGGGATGACCTTGGCTTATCAAATACCCAAATCGGAGTGCTGTACGGACCGGCTTTCTCTCTGATCTACGCCATCTGCGGAATGTTCATGGGTTGGTTTGCGGATCAGTTTTCCCGAAAGCGCATTATTTTATCCGGCTTGTTAATTTGGAGCCTTATGACCGTAGCCAGCGGCTTTGCCAGCTCGTTCATTTTTCTAATTACCGCTCGGTTTTTTGTTGGGGTGAGTCAATCAGCGTTGAGCCCGGCGGTGTATTCTTTATTGGCCGATTACTTTCCTCCCGAAAAAAGAGCCCGTGTTTTCTCGCTGTACGCTTCCGGTATTTTTGTGGGAGTGGGTTTATCGTTTTTGATTGGCGGTTCGGTCGCTGAACTTTATGACTGGCGAGTGGCGATGCAAACCGTAGGCTGGCCGGGAGTTTTGTTATTCGTGATTGGTTTTTTGTTGATTCGGGAACCAGTCCGAAAGTCAGGTAGGAGTAATCACAAAGCAGCTGATTTTTTCAAAGTGCTGAAATTTATTCTCCAAAAGAAAACAGTTCGCTACCACTTGGCAGGATTCTCCCTATTGGCACTGAGTGGCTATACCATTTTGGCTTTTATCGGAACCGTGCTGAATGATACTTTCGAAATGCCTTCTCTGATTTCCCAATATGGCTGGTTTATGTTTGCGACAGGATTGAGCGTAAATGTCTCCGGCTGGCTGGCTGATTTGTTTGCCGAGAAATGGGGTGAGGAAAAGCGGTTCGTGATGGGAATCGTAGCTGCATTGGGTGGACTTCCATTATACTATTTTGGGTTGATGGCAGAGTCAGCCTTAGTGGCCTTCTTTTTGATTGGGCTCGCCAATGTCATTTCCTCCTCCTACAACGGAGTGGCGGCTGCACTCATCCAGTATTTTGTGAAATCGGATATGCGGGGCATGGCCGGAGCAGCTTATTTATTTGTAGTTAGTATTGTGGGGTTTGGAATCGGACCGCCCGTAACGGGATGGATGATTGATCATGTATTCACTGGTGTATATGGGCCTTCCAAAGCGTTGCTGCTAGTATTTGCAGTATGTGGATTTTTGGCAACGTTCTTCTTTTTGAAAGCCATGCAGCATTATTCTGAAGATGCGATAAAGGAATAACCCCGTCATTCGTGCAAAGGCAGGAATCTGATTCTTTAATTCAGCTAGTTTATTTTTCTAACAACAAGATCTCGGGCATATGCAGTGAGATGACTTAGAGAGAAGCAAAACCGAGTGGCCCGCAATGGAAACCAGAGACTTTCCAAGCTGAAAAGATCCTTGGAGTGTTTATAATCCTGAGACTGCTTATTTGAAGGTGAAGGAAAATGTGGTTCCATTTTCATCCGAATGAACCTGCATTTCAGCTTCGAGTTGTTCTGCGAAACTTTGGATGAGTATGGTTCCGAGTCCTTCTCCCTGAATTTTCCCAAATGGTCCGGGGAGACCGGGGCCATTATCAGAAATCCTGAGTAGAATTCCCTCATCTTCTTTTTTCATGACTAAGTCTAGCCGCCCTTCTCCATTATCAGAAAAGGCATATTTGAAAGCATTTACCACTAATTCATTAATCAGTAATCCACAAACAACTGCTTTATCAACTGAAAAGGAGACTTCATCCAAGTCAAAGTCTATGCGCACATTTTGTTTCTCATTGGCATAGGTTTGATGGATGGTTGTGATAAGATCCTTCAGGTAACTATCGAGGCGAACAGTCTGGTATTTTTGAGTTTGATATAATTTTTCATGAATCAGCGCCATAGAGTTTATCCTGCTTTTGCTGTTCGATAAAGATTTTTCCACAGCAGGATGGTCAGCTACGCTAATTTGAAGATCAAGCAGGGCTGATATTTTAGCCAGATTATTCTTAACCCTATGGTGAATTTCCTGCATCAGAATATCTTTCTCTTCCAGAGCATCTGAGAGTTCATTGGTCTTGGATTTTACTTGTCTCCTAAGCACAAAATTCCATCCAAAAATAAATACTAAAGAAATGAACCCGAACCACACTAAATAGCTGAGATGTTTTTTTGGAAAGCCAAGGGTTCTAATATCGTTGAGGGTGCGTGGCTTAACATGATAGATGGTTGTGCCACTACTTTGAAAAACGAACTTGCCAACTATTCCTGCAACTTCAATTTCATCTCCGATACTCAATAACTCCAGGTTAAAATCATCTTTTAAACTGTGTGATTGTGATATATATACTTCCAGGATATGCTCGGAAGAATCACTAACGGAAATGGTAAGCCCCCTGTAGCCGGAACTTGCTTTCTTTTGTGTAACAACAGCGCGCCCTTGTACCAACATCCCCAGATAATCTTCCGGATTTTCTGCAGCTTCAGATAGTAATTTTGGAGTCGGGGTCCTGGGCTGATCACCCACTACATAAACAGTATCTGCAACGATCTCAGGTTTGCCGTAGTAAAGATCAAGAGTACCCTTTACAACTAAACTGTCACCGATTTTAATATCGGCCTTCAATGTTCCGCTAAACAATTGGATCCCTTTTTTATGATCCTGTATATAAACGGAAAGACGTTGCTCATTTAAAATGAGATTATCTACCGAAGCGCGTCCGGCAACCATTATCGTTTGCTTAAGGAAATCTATTTCCCCATCCCCGTCATTATCTGCCAGGGCTTCTGAAACGGTATAGACAGTTTCAGAATCATCAATCTGCTGAGCAAGCAAAGAATAATTGCACATTAAAAGTAATACAGATAATACCATTGTAAATTTTGGTACAGACCGTAGAAGCGTATTTTTTTGCAAAATGGAGTTTATCATATCTTTAATTCTATTCTTTGCAAGAAGGTAAATTTTATTCACTTCTTTGATCATTATAATCTCTTTAGTTTTAAGACTTAAAGACAGTAGTTGCTTAAAAAAGCTTACCCAAAACCCCGTCATTCGTGCAAAGGAAGGAATCCGATTCTTTAATTCGGCTAGTTTCCTTTTCTAACGATCAGATCCCGGGTATGCGCCGCGGGATGACGGTTGGTGCCGCCTCGCTTTAAACTTTAAGTTTATTCGAGTAAAGGTTTCAACGCTTTTTCCTCAATAAAACCGGATAGGTGCATAGCATATTCTCCCTTCGAATTAAGCAGCACAATGCCTGGGACACTTTGGATTTTTAGTTGCTGAGCAAGGCGAAGAGATGAGAGCTTTTGCCCCTTATAGTTGTGCATCGTTTCATTATCATCCCGATTGATGCGTGTTAAGACATAATTGTCAATGAGATGATCTGCCAGTTCCGGGTACACATCCCGTTTCATCTTCCGGCACCAACCGCACCATGGTGCCCAGACATCCACAAAAATGGGCAAGTCCTCGGATTCAGCAATAGATAGAGCCTCTTCGAAAGACTTCCAGTCCAGCTTTTCCTGAGCAAAAGCGAAGGGTGAATTCAAACCACTAAATAGAATGAAGGCCACGAGTACGGCTAATAAAATGGACAGTTTTTGCATGGTCTTTAAGTGTTTAGCTTAGCGTAAATTTAACCGTGCCCCTATAGTAAAAGTGCGACCAACGATCGGGCCCCAGGTGTAAATCGTATCAAACTCAGGACTGAAAGGGGTGGCGGAATCAACCAATGGCGTACCCTGCGTATAGTTGAAAATATTTTCAGCAGATAAGTAGGCCTCAAAACCTACTCCTGCTTTATCATTAACGTTGGTGAATTCCTTGGTGACTTTTATATCATGCACGCTATATACAGGCGACTGCCGCTCACGCCCAAAGTCTTCCACATAACTATCCGGCATACGTTTGGAGCCAACCAAATTCCCCGAATAGCTGATGGTGGCATCTATACTTCGCAGCTGATACGTTGCCCCAAAGTTGCTAAGAAAATCCGGGGCATAGGTGAGTGCCTGACGATTTCCATTTTCTTGGGTGAATACGTCCATGAACGTAAAGCTGGCATTGTAGCTAAATGGAAAAGCCGTAAAATTCTGATCCAGTGCTATTGAAAAACCCTGCGTAACAGAATATCCATCTAGGTTTTCATAGATAATCAGGTTAGGGTCTTGGTCATAATCCGGGATAATTTGATTTGAAAAGCGAGTATAAAATCCGTCTATACTTACTGTCATGGGATTGGTGCCAAAGGGGATGACCTGTTCAATACTGGCTGTGACGCTGCGGGATTCTTCGGGATCCAGGTCTTCAGTAAATACTACTTCCCGTGATCCGGTTAGTGCAGCGTGGTCTTCCGTAAATACATTCACAACCCGAAAGCCGGTGCCGCCGCTGACACGCAATGTAGTTGAGTAATTGGGGCTGTATTTGGCTGAAATCCGGGGTGCGGATACAAATCCGTGTTCGGTATGATGATCGACACGAAGCCCACCCAGCAGGGTAAAGTCAGCGATGTCCAGTTCAGCCTGGGTAAAAACTCCGGGGATAAACCGGAGGTCGGCTCCCTCGGAGGTAGCAGGAGTATTGTCGTTATAGGTTTCGTAGCGGAGAGTGCTTCCGGTTAAAATCCGCAAGCTGTTGGATAGCGGCTGATCCCATGTAACTTGCCCAAAGGCAATGTTTTGGGTAGCATCATAGGCTTCATCACCATAAAAACTATCCTGTGCATGATAGGTGAAAGCGGTGTTTATACGCAGTTGCTCACTCAAACCTGCTGGGCGATATTCGGTAATAACTTCTGCACGCTGTGTATAAATGGACTCCCCATAAATTTCACTTGAACCGCGTAGTTCATCAGAAAATCCGGGTACGCCACCGGTTCGGTCTTCATTCAAATATTTAGCTGCAATGTTGAACCGCTGTTCGCCATTTATGCCTTCTAATACGCCTTTACCAAAAAGGGCTACCCGTGTTTGTTTGGCTTGATCATTGAAGCCGTCATTATTGTTGTCAAAGTAGTTTTCATTTCGATTGAGGTTGCCACTTACAAATCCTTTAAACCGGCCAAATTTAGGTGATGCAGCAATATTAAGACTGCCTTCCTGTGTGATGCTTTCACCATATGCATCAATTGTAAAGGTGGGAGTGTTGGATGGGTTTTTGGTGATAATATTCACGACTCCGCCCAGTGCCTGAGTACCGTAGAGTGTAGACTGAGGCCCCTTAATGACCTCCACTTGATCTATAATGGATGGGCTGATTCCGTTCAAGCCATATACTGAAGCGAGTGCGCCCTGTATGGGCATGCCATCAATGAGTACAGCAGTATTGGGACCTTCCACTCCGTTGATTCGTATGGCGTTGGTGCCGCAAACTCCACAGTTTAACTGTGTAGATAGTCCATTCACATTACTTACCAAATCCATAAAATTAGAGCTGGACTTTCCTTGGCTGAGGCGCTCCGCGTTTACGACTTCAACTTTTACGGGAGAATCTTTCACGAAGGTTTCTCTCATGGTGCCTGTTACGACCACCTCGCCTAGCTTTGCGGAGTTTTCTTCCATGGTAAGATTTATGGTTGTCGGTTCTTCAGCAGAAACCTTTACCTCCCTAATGACTTTATTAAAGCCGATGTAGGAGGCCTGTAGCTTATAAGTTCCTTCTGGAAGATTGGTTATTTCAAAGTATCCGTTGGCATTTGTTACCGTTCCTCGCTGAAGGTGTAAAATCTTAATGTTTACTCCGGGCAGGGTTTCACCATTATGGGATACGGTGCCCTGAATTTTTCCTGAGCTTGATTGTGCAAAACTAAGTGTTGCTGAGGCGGCATTAAATGTCGTACAAAAAAGCAGTAGAATAATTGTTTTCATGTCTGACTAATTTTTAAAACAAACTATAGCTAATTTTAAAGTTAGTCAAGGCTAATAAAATATCTATTTCTTAAACGGATGATACTTCTGAAGGGTCTTGTTTTATGACTCACGAAAAGGATGTCTGAAATAGATCATTAAAGTAATGTACCCAAAACCCCGTCATTCCTGCGCAGGCAGGAATCCGGTTCTTTGATTCTCAAAGATACCTTAAGTCTTTAGCGAATTTATAAAATCTGTTTGGAGTGAAAAGCATACCGAGCGGTGACTTAAGATGGAATGGCTTAAAGAGGGGTTAAGGTTTAGTGGCCGTAATGGAAGTCAGAGACTTTCTGAGCTTAAACTTTTCAGTCTCAGCTTTGCTCAAGACTGAAAAGATCTTTGGAAATTAATTCACCACCTTGGTTCCTAAACTTAACGTCTTTTCGTTTTACTTTGAGTCAACCGAGACTAACCTATAGGATCTCAAATGTTTTCAAACGCAATCGTCCGTAAACCCGGAAAAAGCATGGTCGAAGGATTGACCACAGCTAAATTGGGAATCCCTGATCATCAGAAAGCCTTAGAGCAACATGAACAATACGTTTCTGCGTTGAAGGAATGTGGGCTGAAAGTAGAAGAACTGGAAGCTGATGAACGCTTTCCTGACTCCACTTTTGTAGAGGATGTAGCTTTACTTACTCCTCACTGTGCCATTATTACGAATCCAGGGGCGCCTTCGCGCAAGGGAGAAATCACGGCCATGAAAAATGTGATTCAATCCTATTACGCAAACATCGAAGAGATCACCGCTCCCAGTACGGTGGAAGCAGGGGATATTATGATGGTAGGGGATCATTATTACATCGGCCTATCGGACCGGACCAATCAAAATGGGGCAGAGCAAGTCATACAGATTTTGAATAAGTATGGGATGAGTGGGTCGGTCATTGAAGTAGGAGAGATCCTTCATTTAAAAACAGGGATAAGCTATTTGGAGAATGATAATATAGTTGCTTGCAAAGAGTTTTCATCCCTCCCTGAATTGGAGAAGTTTACCGTTATAGAAGTTCCTGAGGATGAGAGTTATGCCGCGAATTGTATATGGGTTAATGGCACGGTCATCATACCCGAAGGCTTTCCTGTTACGAAGCAGAACATAGAAAAAGCCGGCTACTCCACGATAGCTGTTGATGTCTCTGAGTTCCAAAAACTGGATGGGGGATTGAGCTGTCTGTCGTTGAGGTTCTGAGTATTTCTTGAATTCAGTTATATAAATCCAAGTAGTAGTCATTCCTGCGGAGGTAGGAACCGGGATGTCTGAAATAACCCTAAGGGATTGCAACGGCCAACCAGATCCCGGGCATAAGGGGCGGGATGACGTCAAAGATATCTTAAGTCTTTAGCGAGTTTTTAAACTTGAATGGGCAAAAATGCTTGCCGAGCGGTGACTTAAGATGGTAGGATTCGAATAGGAGCTAAGACTGAGTTGCCGTTAATGGAAGTCAGAGACTTCCTGAGCTTCAACTTTCCAGTCTCCGCTTTGCTCAAGACTGAAAAGATCTATGAGAGTGTAGCAACGAGAAGAAACCAGTGGTAAGTTATACGTACCTTTTGTTACCGATAATTAATATTTCCAGATCCAAACTCTGATCATGAAGGAAAGTGAGATTAAAAGAATAAAAAACCCCTGGCCCACAAAAGATGCTATGGGACAGGTATATCAAATGAACCTTTGGGGAGGTAATGAATCTGATTTTTATTCAGGCGCAGGATCGCATCACCCCGAATTAGTAAAACCATATGTAGAAGCAGTAACTTCATTTTTGAACTCTTTTGAAACTCCTCTTTTGGTCTGTGATTTGGGCTGCGGCGATTTCAATGTCGGAAAAGAATTGGTAGCCCACACCCGAAAGTATATTGCGGTAGATATAGTGGCAGACCTCATCGATCGTAATAAGGAAATATTTACGGCCGAAAATCTGGAATTCCACTGCTTGGATATTGCAGTAAATGAGATGCCCTCTGGAGATTGTGCACTCCTAAGAAATGTCCTTCAACATTTATCGAATTCGGAAGTACAGGATATCGTGAATAAGCTAACTGATTTCAAATATGTTGTTTTAACAGAACATGTGCCTGAAGGAGACTTCATCCCCAATAAAGACATTATTTCAGGACAGGGAATCAGACTTAAAAAGCACAGTGGGTTAGACCTTTTAGCTCTACCATTCAATCTTCAGGTAAAAGAGGAGAAAGAACTGTTGTCTATACCGTTTAAGGATGGCAAAGGGATTGTTGTTACCAGGCTTTACAGGATGTTTTAGAGTTCTCAATCGATACAGATATGGCAATCACAATGGAGAAAGATTCTTAGGAAGTATCCTCAGAATGACGGGTACTTTTATCTAACCAACTCTATAGTCATTCCTGCGCAGGCAGGAATCTGGTTCTTTAATTCGATTACTTTCCTTTTCAAAGAACCAGATCCCGGCATACGCCGCGGGATGACGGTAATACATAGATCGAAAAACTACTCCTTAATCTTATTCGCCCTGAACATCATATCTGCAGCTTGCAGGATTTTCATACGCAACTGTTCGTTGTAATCCGGTCGTTCTTCAAGGAAATTTCTAACCGTAGTAACGGCCTCATCTGAAGAGTGATTTCCAAGCGTTACATCTAACCACCGCTTCGGGAAAAAGATATCACCCGTGACCTGAATTTCCTGGAGCAGCTCCAGACTCGGTAAAATATATTTCGCTGAATGGTCGGTTCTCAGAGGATGATGCAAATATCCGATGGCGCCTAAAACCCAGGATTCTGTCTGACGATTTTCTTCGTCTTTAAGAGATTCGAAGAAAGCATCCCGAACAGATTCATCAGGGGATAAAGCAGGCTTAATGAATTCAAATCGTCGTTGACGATCCGGGTTTTCGATACGGCCGGTTTGTGCTTCAATAATATCCACAGCCTGATCGGGCATTTTAACGGCAAGGTTGCCGGCCATACTTATGAAGTCACTTTCAGAAAGATTCAGCCCGTCAATTTCAAGATCACCATTCCAGATATCAAACACTTTCTGAATTTGATTATCGGAAAGTGCAATATTTCGGAAGGCATTAAAGAATGTCTTTTTCTTACTGCTTTCACTTTGCTCCATCATTTCAGACCAAAGGATTTCCTCCAGGTCTTCGTTGATCTCATCACGTTCCTCATCCGTCAATAAATCCCAGTAAATGGTTTGTAACTGGCCAAGGGCAAGATTTAAAACGAGCTGGTTTTCTTCAGTTTGAATGATTTCAGAAAGCCGATTCAGATATTCGGGCGGAGCTACTCTATTCTGCTCCAGCATATTTTCATAGAGATTAATGAGATGAGAGCCTTTTCGGACTTCCTTCATATTAGACCATGCATCCAATGTTTTAAGATCTGCCGGAAAAAGTCCATATCCTTCACCATTTGCATTGAAGACTTTATGGGGCGCTTTCAATTCATTCAGTGTAGCGAACTCAGAAAGTGTGTCGCTAATCACGGTAAAAGATTTTGCAACCGAGTCCTTATCTAAAATCCAGATGCCTGTTTGCTGAGACCAGATCCGGCTCTCTTCAGTTGGGTCTTGTTGGATAAGTACATCATATTCCAAGGTAGAATAAGGAAGTTCTTCCATAACATACTTCCAGCTAAAGTGTGGCCGACCGGAGGTATTCACCCAAACTTCGCTCCATTGAGTCAGATCATATTCTGTTTTCTTATCCAGGATCTGAATAAGTTGCGGCCAGGTAGCATTCCCAAAAGAATAGTTAGATAAATACTCTTGAAGGCCATCCTGAAGGGCTTCTTCACCAATCAGCAATTCGAGCTGACGCATCATGATGGGAGCTTTGTTATAAATGATAGCCCCATACATTTGTCCGGCTTCGTTCAGGTTGTACAAGTTTTGGCGGATCGGGTTTGCTCCTTCGGTTCGGTCAACTGAGTAAGCGCTGGGATGATGCCTGACTAGAAAATTAAGATCATGATTGATGTCCGGAAAATTGGGATTCATGATTTTAGCGGCCATGAAATTGGCAAAAACCTCTTTGGTCCACACATCATTGAACCACTCCATAGTTACTAAATTGCCAAACCACGTATGGGCAGTCTCATGAGCAATCAGGCTGGCCCGACTTAGCAATTGAGATTCCGAAGGATCTTCATCTAAAAACAAACTCGAAGCCCGATACTGAATGGCTCCGACATGCTCCATTCCTCCATACTGGAAATTCGGAATGAGGGCAAAACTAAATTTTTTGAAGGGATATGAAATTCCCGTGTATTCCTCCAGCCAGTCAAGAGAGGCTTTGTGGAGGGTGAAAATGTCATCAAGATTACGCTGTACTTTTTCGCTATCTGTTTCACGATGCAGAAGGGTCATTTCCGTGCCATCTACATTTCGCGTAAGGGATTCAAAGTCTCCGGCTACAAAAGAAAACAGATATGAACTAATTAAATCGGAAGGAGCAAAATCTAAAATGCGGGTAGAATCTTTGGTGGATTCAGCTTCAAGGGGGGCATTTGAGATAGCTTCCCAGGATTCAGGAATTTCGAGGGTTAAATCAAAAGTGGCTTTCAGGTCGGGTTGATCAAAGAGAGGGAATGCTGTCCTTGCTCGATCAGGAACAAAAAGTGTATATAAATATTCAGGATTTCGGTTCAGTGAAGTTTCTCCAGCGATAAATTCAATACCAATTTCATTAGGGCCTTCATTGAGCAAATCAGAAGGGAGAATCAGGTGTTCTTGTTGAAATTGGATATCAGTCGGCTGGCCGTTAACCGTTAGTGATTTGAGGTGCTCCGGGCTTTCGCGGAAATCAAGTTGAAGGTCGGAAGTGTTACTCTTAAGCGTGAAACGGATGGTTTCCGAAGCCGGAATTGAATCCGATTGGTTTTTCGGAATGTTGAAGGTCAGGTGATATTCCAGATCAGAAATTTGGGCTTTCCGGTACTGGGCAAGTTCTAAAGAAACGCCGGGTTCAACTGAGGGCGAACGATTGCAGGAAGTAAGCAGAAAAGATGAAATAAATGCAAAACACAGAAGAACTGTAAATCTCATAATCGTTTAACCTAAAAGATTAATCTATCAAGAATCAATATTATTTCAATTGGTGAATTGTAAAAAGTCAATTGTCAAGTTGAGCTATTTAAGAAACGCGATCGATCGTGACCTCAAAGACTAAATTGGTATTAGCAGGAATGTCTTCTCCAGCTCCACGACTTCCATAACCGTATACTGAAGGGATATAAAGAATAATAGTTCCGCCTTCTTTAATCTCTTGTAACCCAATTTGCCATCCTGTAATAACTCTACCCAAGGACAAGGAAATAAATTCATCTTCCTCTGTTTTATCGAATATAAACCCATCCGATAAACGGCTTCCTGTGTAAGATACTGATACAAAATTACACAGACTTGGTGAGCGTCCACTGCCTTCCGAAGTAACCACATAGCGAAGTCCTGACTTGTGAACCTGAGCCTCAATTCCTCTTTCAGCAAGATAAGCATCGATGGCTTCGATATCAGCCTCAAGCTGACTCTCACTTACATTGGTGTTAGGCTTTTCACCGCATCCAGTGTCTAAACAGGAATTGAACGTCAACGAAACAATAAGGCAAAGAACGATAAGGCTGAATTTTCTTATGGAATGCATGTAATCAATAGATGATTGTTAATTTTTCGTAAACAAAAAGATAAGTGGTTCTGAAGTAAATGACAGAATTTTTGCTGAAATAAAAACGCTCCGACGCAGAGCGAGGTAAGTTAAATAAACAATAGAAAAATAAGCGGTATCAGCTATTTTGTGTCATCCGCGTTCCATTCTAGACGTTGTTAAGGGCTTCATTAAGTGCCTGTAAACTTTTCTTGGCATCGCCAAAAAACATCTGGTTCTTTTCGGCATAGAATAGTGGATTGTCGATGCCGGCGTATCCGGGACTCAAACTTCGCTTAAATATCACACTTCTTTTGGCTTCATCTACATTCAGGATCGGCATGCCATAAATTGGGCTACCGGGTTCCGTCTTAGCTACGGGATTCACCACGTCATTTGCACCGATAACCAAAACTACATCCGTGGTTTTAAATTCAGGATTGATTTGATCCATATCCAAAAGCTGATCGTAAGGAACATCGGCTTCAGCGAGGAGAACATTCATATGTCCGGGCATGCGTCCCGCTACCGGGTGTATCCCGTATTTTACTTGAACTCCACGTTCTTCAAGCTTTCCGGCCACTTCTTTGATGGCATGTTGTGCCTGGGCAACAGCCAATCCATAACCGGGAACAATGATCACTTTAGAAGCATAGGCTACCTGAATGGCGAGATCATCAGCGGTAGTTTCGCGAACGGTTTTGTCGCCTTCTTCACCGGAAGTTCCGCTACCGGAATCACCACCAAAAGCGCCAAAGATGACGTTCGTAAGTGATCGGTTCATGGCTTTACACATAATTTGTGTGAGGATGAGTCCGGCTGCACCTACAAGTGCACCTGCAATAATGAGTAGGTTGTTACCGATTACAAATCCGGCCATGGAAGCCGCAATTCCTGAATAAGAATTCAGCAATGAAATCACAACGGGCATATCTGCACCACCAATAGGAATCACCGAAGTAATACCAATTAGTAATGAGAGTCCGAGGATAATCCAGAAAATAGTTTGGTTAGTAGGATCAATAGTGAAAAATCCTATCAGCACAACAACCCCAATCATCGAACCAATGTTGATGATATTGAGTCCTGGAAAGGTGATGGCATTTCCTGAAATAAATCCTTTTAGTTTCCCAAATGCGATAAAGCTTCCGGTGAAAGTAAGAGCACCAATAAAAATACCCAAACCTGTGGTTATCAAGTTATCGGGCGACATGGTGGTGGGATCTACAAGTCGAGAGAATTCACCCCATGCGACCAATGCAGAAGCACCGCCACCAAAGCCGTTAAAAACGGCTACAAGTTCGGGCATAGCGGTCATGGCCACTTTCTTAGCTAAAACAGCTCCGATCAATCCACCGATCAAGACCCCGGCAATGATCCATTCAAGTGAGATGATATCTTGATTAAACAGTGTTACTGTAATACCTATGAACATTCCAATTGCAGCAAATTGATTTCCTTTACGTGCTGTTGCGGGGGAGTTCAATAATTTCAATCCACGAATAAAAAAGAAGGTGGCAATCAAGTAGACTAAATCAATACCATCAATTGGTAAGCTTGGTAAGAAGTTGGGTATGGATGGTAACATTATTCATCTCCCTTTTTCTTGAACATTTCCAGCATCCGGTCCGTCACCATAAATCCACCTACCACGTTAATGGTGGCAAAAACAATGGCTACAAAGCCAATAATTTGGCTGGTTTGAGAATCTACCCCAGAGTGACCGGCTACGATAAGCGCCCCCACGATGGTGATTCCAGAAATGGCATTTGCGCCCGACATTAAAGGGGTATGCAAAGTTGGAGGTACTTTTGCGATAAGCTCAAAGCCAATAAAACAGGCCAGAACAAAGATAAATAAAGAAAAAATTAAGGCTGACATATGGGTATGAATTTTGAACACCTACCTTCGAAGTTCGGCGTTCCTTGTTCGATATTATTTAAGCATTGGGCTTACAATTTCGCCTTGATGCGTAATTGTAGTATTGAGTAGTATTTCATCTTCAAAGTTGAAATTAGCTACGCCTTCTTGAATGAGAAGACTAAGCAGGGCAAACATATTTTTTGAGTAAAGCTTACTGGCGTGATGAGAAAGCTGGCTGGGTAAATTAACCGGCCCAACAATTTTAACATCGTGTTTGATAACGGTTTTTCCGGCTTCGGTGAGTTCACAGTTTCCACCATTTTCAGCGGCCAAATCAACAATTACTGATCCCGGTGCCATATCTTTAACCATTTCTTTGGTGATTAACAGGGGAGCCGGTCTTCCGGGAATCAACGCAGTGGTAATAATGATATCAGATTTCTTGGCGTGTTCATGAATTACTTCCCGCTGACGATCCTGACTGCTTTTGTCCAGTTCTTTTGCGTAACCGCCCTCGGTCTCCATGTCTTCTTCCAGAGGAACTTCAACGAACTTAGCTCCCAAACTTTCTACCTGTTCTTTTACGGCAGGTCGAATATCAAAAGCTTCAACTACAGATCCTAAGCGCTTGCAGGTAGCAATGGCTTGAAGTCCCGCTACTCCGGCTCCTAGAACAAGAGCTTTAGAAGGAGGGATGGTGCCGGCAGCCGTCATCATCATGGGTAAATACTTGTCCAGTTCATTTGCAGCAATCAATGCCGACTTATATCCGGCAATGGAACTCATGGAAGATAGAGCATCCATATTTTGAGCTCTGGAAATCCGCGGAACGGCATCCATGCCTAGGGCAGAAATTCCAAGCTCCTTCAACGTCTCCACAAGGTCAGAGTGCTGAAGAGCCCAGAGGAAGCAAATGAGAACGGCACCTTTCTTTAATTTCTTCAACTCTTCATCGGAAGGAGTTTGTATGGTAAGTAAAACGTCGGCCTGTTTCAGAATATCATCTCGGCCGGAAGCTATTTTAGCACCTGACTCTTCGTAATGCGCATCCAGGAAATTTGATGAGAGCCCGGCACCTTTCTCAACCCAAACTTCCAATTCTTGTTTTATCAGCTGCTGGGTCACTTCAGGCGTAAGTGCAACCCGGCGTTCATGCTCTGCTGTTTCCTTTAAAACTCCAACTATCACTTTATATCCTCCGTTAAAACATTTCAAACAACATAATGAAATCAATGAATATCACAAATATACATGGGAGCGCTTTTTAGGGGTTTTTCTTCTTTACTGAGAGGGATAATGAGAACGAGTAAGAATGATGTGTAAGAGAGCATCAAAACAAACAGAGCAAGGCTGATTATTTTGTGATATCCGCATAAGCTTGTTCTATGAATTTGATAGAGAATTAGACAGATAATTTTACTGTCAAAACCTTATAATTAGAGTCGAATAAATAAAGGATTTTATTATGGAAGATATTGCAGGAAAAACATTTGACGTAGTAATTGTGGGTAGTGGACCTGCCGGCTTAACAGCAGCACTTTATGCAGCTCGTGCTGATTTAAGTCCCTTGGTTTTTGAAGGACCGGAGCCAGGTGGTCAGCTAATGACCACTACCGATGTAGAGAACTTTCCGGGGTACCCTGACGGAGTGATGGGACCGCAAATGATGCAGGATTTCCGCGAACAAGCAACACGCTTTGGTGCAGACTGTCGCTACGGATTTGTTTCTGATATTGATTTCAGTAAGCGTCCATACAAGATTACTGTTGATGAAAAGACGGAAGTTTTTGCAAACGCAATCATTGCCTCAACCGGTGCTTCAGCAAAATGGTTGCACCTGGAAAGTGAGCAAAAGCTAAGAGGAAAAGGTGTTTCCGCATGTGCTACTTGTGATGGTGCCTTCTTCCGAAACGAACATGTAATTATTGTTGGTGGTGGTGATACCGCAATGGAAGAAGCAACTTTCCTGACCAAATTCGCCAGTAAAGTAACTGTTGTTCACCGCCGTGATGAATTGAGAGCTTCAAAAGCCATGCAAACCCGCGCGTTGAATCATGAGAAAATTGAATTCATGTGGGATAGCGAACTCGTTGAAGTTTTAGGCGAGCAAGTTGTGGCCGGTGTGAAGATCAAAAACTTAAATACGGAAGAAGTCACTACTCTTGAAGATGTGACCGGTGTGTTTATAGCGATCGGTCACAAGCCCAATACCGATCTTTTTAAAGGCGTGGTTGAAATGGATGATGTCGGATACATTCAAACCAAAGGACAGTCTACCGAAACAGAATTGCCAGGAGTCTTTGCCTGTGGAGATGCCATGGACGCCATATATCGCCAAGCAGTTACCGCAGCTGGAACAGGATGTAAAGCTGCTTTAGATGCCGAACGCTATCTAGGTGAGCTGAAAAGCGAAGAAGCAATCGCCGAATCTCATTGGAAGTAAGTGACGAGTGAGAAAGTGATGAAGTAAGCTAAATCTTGAGTAACGCTCACTTACTTCATCACTTATCACTTAATCGCTTTTTTTCTTCTTGCCCACCGTTTTTTCTTCCTTCTCGTCTTCTTTAGAATCGGAATCTTCTTTTTGGGATTTGGTTTTTGAGTCTTCCTCTTCGGTCTCCTCCTCATCTTTGATGTCAATAAATTCCGCATCTACAGAATATTCATCTTCATCGGTGACTTCTCTTTCTACAATAATTTGGTAGTCGTTGATGAACATGGCAAACATCCCGATTGCTGAAATAACGGGAGCCATTGCGCCAATTAAAGCAGCACCACTTACACCAAAAGCCAGCTGGGTCTGAAATTTAATTTCACCTTCTTTGTCTTTAATAATCAGCTTTCTTGCACTTCCTTCCTTGATCAAATTTCGGATCTGCTTGATCACCTCATTCACTCCGCCCTGGATCTCGTGATAAATTGTTTTCGCCTTCTCTTTTGCTTCTTCTTTTTTCATGATATGTGTGATTTATGAAATTTTTTGTAAGGAATTGGATTCTCACCGCTCTAACTACGTAAACACAATAAAAAAGATTCAGGTACAAAACATGCTTTCAAGAGTATATTGCGCTTCCACAGTTGGGGTAGATGCCAAAATTATCGATGTCGAAACGCATCACACAAATGGAATGGTGAAGTTCTTTCTGGTGGGTTTGCCCGACCGGGCGGTTAAAGAATCACGAGATCGGGTAGAAGCTGCCATCCGAAATACAGGGTCCTATTATCCATTGGGTAGAATTACGGCAAATCTGGCGCCGGCTGATTTACCCAAGGAAGGAAATGGATTTGATTTGCCACTCGCGATTGGGATTCTGAATATGTCCGGACAATTACATACCGACAAGCTGGATTCTACAGTTATGTTGGGAGAATTAGCCCTGGATGGACAGATCCGTCCGGTTAAAGGAGTACTTCCTGTAGCCGTCGAAGCTGCTAAAAAGGGATTCAAATATTTAGTAGTCCCAAAAGAAAATGGCGGAGAAGCTGCTGTAGTTGAAGGTATTGAGGTATTTCCATGCGACCATCTTAATCAGGTAAAAGACTGGCTGGAAAATCGAGGGAATATTGATCCACTTAAGAGTAATGTTGAACAATATTTTCATCAAAATGGAAAACTCAATCCGCTGGATTTCAGTGACGTACGGGGACAAGAAAATGTAAAGCGAGCTTTGGAAATAGCCGCATCTGGAGGGCATAATGTGATTATGGTCGGTCCTCCCGGTTCGGGAAAAACGATGATGGCTCGACGAATACCAACGATTCTTCCACCGCTTACTTTGGAGGAAGCGCTCGAAACGACCAAGATTCACTCGGTCTCAGGGATTTTAGATTCGGGGAAAGCGCTGATTACCAAAAGACAATTTCGGTCTCCCCATCACACGGTTTCTGATGTGGCGCTGGTTGGAGGCGGAAGTATTCCTATGCCGGGCGAAATTTCGATGGCCCATAACGGTGTGCTCTTTTTGGATGAACTCCCTGAGTTCAAACGAAGCGCGTTAGAAGTAATGCGTCAGCCGCTGGAAGATGGAAATGTATCGATCTCCCGGGCTCGAATGAGCGTGACTTATCCAAGTCGGGTGATGTTAGTGGCTTCCATGAATCCTTCGCCATCCGGTGATTGGTACGATCCTCAAGAAATGAATGGAACCAGCTCCATACAAATGCAGCGTTACCTCAGCAAGATAAGCGGTCCGCTGTTGGATCGAATCGATTTACACATCGAAGTGCATAAAGTGAGTTATGAAGAGCTTTCAGGAAAGGCCAAAGGCGAATCTTCGGATGATATCCGAGAGCGGGTGGTGGAGGCTCGTAAAATTCAATCTCAACGATTTATGGGGATGAAAGGCGTGTATTGTAATGCACAGATGAGTACAAGAACAGTACGAAAAGTCTGTAAGCTGGATGATGCCGGTTCTTCAATCCTCAAAAAAGCTATCACATCGCTGGGACTTTCGGCCCGGGCGTACGACCGAATCCTAAAAGTTTCAAGAACAGTAGCAGATTTAGATCAATCCGAAGGCATCAAAGCCAACCATGTAGCCGAGGCTATCCAGTATCGAAGTTTGGATAGAGAAGGGTGGCTGGGGTGAGGAGAATATCGAACACTGAAGATTCAACATTGAACTCAGAAGTAAATGAAGAAAGATAGAAAGTATGATTTAGAGGATAGGTTGATTGCGTTTTCTATTCAGATCATGAATTTGGTTGAGAAAATGCCAAAAACATATGCGGGTAAACATTTTGCAAAGCAGTTAGTGCGTAGCGGGACATCGCCTGCCTTTCAGTATGCTGAGGCTAAAAGTGCAGAATCGAGAAAAGATTTCGTTCATAAGTTTAAGATTGCTCTAAAGGAATTACGAGAATCTTCGACTTGCATGAAGATTATCCAAAGAAAGCCATTATTAAAGGATCATTTAGTTGAAGAACTATTAAGCGAATGCGAAGAACTGATTTCGATATTTGTGAAAAGCATTAACACAGCTAAGAACAACATGAATTGAAAAGCATGACAATTGAATGTTCAGTGTTGAATATTCAATGTTCGAATATTCACATGTTCATGTGGTGTTTAGGCAAGAGAATTTGTTTAAGATTATGGCTGAAGAAGCTAAATCCTTGAGTAGCAGTAACAATTAAAAGGAGACGGTTATGAGAAACAGAACAGCATATTGGAGAGGCGGGCTGGTATTTAGTTTACCGGTATTAATTATTCTGACCTATTTACTGTTGGTTTTATAAACCGGTTGATTCGAGCGCTGAAATTGGATAAGCTTTCCTTCTAAAATTAATCCAAGATCACGCTGATATTTTGTCCAGTTTTGTTGATGTAGCTTTACCGGCAGCTGTCCGGAAGCAATTTACCTATCATGTTTCTAAAGAGCTGATGAACTCTGTTCAAGCTGGACAAAGGGTGTGGATTCCATTTCGAAATTATTATGCGATTGGGGTTATTGTCAGGGTTCATAGTCAAACACCTTCCTTTAAAACAAAACCCATTCGGAAAATTCTGGATGAGGAACCTATTCTTTCTGATGAGTTGCTTGATCTGACCCATTGGATCTCCCGATTTTATTACAGCAGTTGGGGGGAGACCATTCAGGCAGCACTTCCTTCAGGACTTAACTTCGTTTCCAGAAAATACCTAAGGATTTCCGATTCAGTTGACAATAATAAGCTCACCAAGGATGAGCAAGAGATAATTTCTGATCTGCAACAAACAGAAACTACACTCAAAGAAGCAAAGAAAAGATATAAAGGAACGGGTTTAAACAAGGTTTTCTCAAAACTACTCAAAAGTAAGAAGGTCGAGATTTGGGAAGAACCGGATCTAAAGGTGACCGTTGCCACTGAGCGTCAATGGATTTGGGCACCGGAGAAAAACGAAAAGAAGGTTCAGAATTTTCTGCAGAGTGAGGAATCGAATACAGATTTAAAATGGGTATCAGCTTTAAAGGCTTTTCTGGAGATGGGGCTGCCGGTTCGTCAATCAGAAATTAGGGACGAAGATGAGTTCAGCTCCTACACACTGAAAAAGCTACAGGATGAAGGTTGGATCACCTATCAAGAGGTAGAGAAGAAATCTGATATCGAACACCTGGACTACGACCCAGACTCGATTAAAACACTGAATGAAGATCAACAAACAGCTTTTGGGCAGATCAGTGAATCGCTGACAGAACAGGAGTTTGCTAATTATTTGCTATTCGGGATCACAGGCAGTGGGAAGACAGAGGTTTATATTCACGCTCTTAAGCAAGTTGTTGAAAGCGGAAAAGGCGGAATTGTATTGGTTCCTGAGATTGCTCTTACTCCCCAAACAGTTTCGCGATTCTATAGAATTTTTGGAAATAAGATTGCGGTTCTTCACAGCCGGATGACGAATCGTGAACGCCTTCAGGCCTGGAGAGACTTAAATTCAGGAAAGAAAAATATCGCGATTGGGCCACGTTCTGCAGTCTTTGCTCCGGTCCAAAATCTGGGTCTTATTATTCTAGATGAAGAACACGATAGTTCCTACAAGCAAATGGACCCAGCGCCCAGGTATCATGCTCGTGAAACGGCAATTGTCCGTGCACGAAAAAATAATGCTGTGATAATTATGGGCTCAGCAACGCCCAGCATGCAGTCACTCAATATGGCTGCGAAAGGAAAGTGTGAGTTACTTGAGCTTACTAAGCGGCACGCCGAAGCGAAGCTTCCTGATGTGGAAGTGTTAGATTTGAAGCAATATAAAGGAGCCATGCGCGGTGAATTAGCCGTTCCTCTTTTTATGGCGATGGAAGAAGCACTCGAGAAAAAGGAACAGATTATTCTGTTATACAACCGCCGCGGCTATGCCAGCTACTTGCAATGTGAGGATTGTGGCCATATTCCTCAAAGTCCCGAATGTTCCGTAAGCCTGACTTACCATAAACGGAAGAATCTATTGATGTGCCACTACTCGGGCTACTCGAGACGCGCGGATACTAAATGTGAACAATGCGGTTCACCAAACTTAAAAGTACAAGGTTCGGGCACGCAGAATATTGAAGAGCAGCTGGAAGATTTATTTCCAGATGCTAAAGTAATACGTTTTGACCGAGATTCAACTTCACGCAAAGGAGCGCACGAAAAGATCCTGAATACCTTTGGGGAAGGTGAAGCCGATATTTTGATAGGAACACAGCTTGTAGCTAAAGGGCTTGATTTCCCCAACGTAACCGTTGTTGGAGTGATTGATACTGATACCGAGTTGGCATTCCCTTCGTTTCAAGCAACAGAACGGATGTATCAATTGTTGAGTCAGGTTTCAGGAAGATCGGGACGGGGTGAGAAAGCGGGAACGGTATTTTTACAGAGTCGTCAGCCTGAAAATTCAGCGATCCAGTTTGCTCAAAAACACGATCATAAAGGCTTTGCACGGCAGGAAATGGAGTTTCGAAAACCACTTTATTACCCTCCATACTCACGATTAATTAGGTTTGAGCTGAAATCAACCAAGGAGCATGAAGTGAGTCAGGCCGCACATCAGCTAACCTCTTCGATTGGCAGAGTGATGCCTGAACTTCCGGTTTTAGGTCCTTCTCCCGGAGCTATCCCATGGATGAATAAAAAATACATCTGGGAAGCGACGTTGAAAATTGATCCGGAAAAAGGGGCTGGATATATCGAGGCAGTGGTCGGTAAAATTATGCAAGTGTATGAAGCTGAAACGAAGGGCCGGTTTTCTTCAGTAAGGGTGAATGTGAATGCAGATGCTATCCAATAAAAGTTCACTGCAAAAACTTGCATAAAGGTTGGCAAAGTTGGTATTTAAGGGTAATTGAAATTTAACCCATCTAACGAAACATACTATGGGAGAAGAGCGAGTAAAGCTTGCAGACAGTAACGAACAGGTGCAAACTTTTATGAAGCACGTGCTTCGCGATTTGCGGGCACTTCAGAAAATGCTTGATGAAGATTGGATTGAGACCGATACCATGCGGATTGGTGCGGAACAGGAATTATGTATGGTCGATCCTCATGGAAAAGTGTTTCCTAAATCACTGGAGGTATTGGAAGCTTTGGGGGAGGGGAATTATACGACTGAATTTGCCCGCTTCAACCTCGAAATTAATATGGATCCCCTTGAATTTACTGGTGATTGTTTATCACAGATGGAATTCAACCTGCATAAAGAAATGGATTATGTGCGGAAAAAGGTGGTTGAAATTGGTGGGGATACTCTGCTTACCGGAATCCTTCCCACTATACGAAAAATGGATCTGGATATTAAAAACCTGACACCACTTCAACGGTATGAAGCTTTATGTGAAGCCATAAACAAACTACGTGGTAAAGAATTTGAACTTCGTATTCAGGGAATGGACGAATTGCTGATGAAATTTGATTCGCCATTACTTGAGGCCTGTAATACGGGTTTTCAGGTGCATCTGCAGGTAAAGCCTGACGAATTTGTAAACAGATATAATATTGCTCAGGCAGTGACGGCACCGGTACTTGCATGCGCTGTAAATTCGCCGGTTTTATTTGGGAAACGATTATGGGCAGAAACGCGGGTTGCCTTGTTTCATCAATCCATAGATACCCGCCAGGTTGGTGAGCATCTAAGGGACTCAAGTCCCCGGGTAACTTTTGGCAATGAATGGCTTGAGAACAGTATCCTTGATATATATCAGGAAGATATATCGAGGTACCGGGTTATGTTAAGTGCGGAAATCGAAGAAGAAGTTGAGGAACTGATGGAACAGGGCATAGCCCCGGAATTAATGGCTTTGAAAGTGCATAATTCATCAGTATACCGGTGGAACCGACCATGTTATGGAGTGGGAAATGGAAAACCACACCTAAGAATCGAAAACAGAGTATTGCCATCCGGATCAACGGTTATAGATGAGGTGGCAAATGCTGCATTCTGGCTGGGGTTGCTGAATGGTTTTGAGGATGAATACCCAGACATAACAAAAGAAATGGACTTCGATAATGCGAAGATGAATTTCTTTGCAGCATCAAAGATGGGGCTGGATACCAAATTTATTTGGACCAAAGACCGGAAAATAACGGCTGTAGACCTTATTAAAGAAGAGCTGCTTCCAATTGCCAGAAACGGACTCAAAAAAGCAGATCTTGATTCCGGGGATATCGATACCTATTTAAATGTGATTGAAGATCGGGCCACTTCAGCCCAAACCGGATCGTATTGGGTAGTAAAATCTTATGGTAAACTGATTAAAGAAGCCAATAAAGAACAGGCACTTTCCGCGATCACTAATGCGATGATTAAAAATCAGAAGAAAGGTGAGCCGGTTCATAAATGGGGGCTGGCTAAAATAGAAGATATGGAGCATTGGAAGCCATCGAAGTTGATGGTGGAAGAGTTCATGACAACGGATCTTTTTACGGTTCGAAAGGATGATATCCTGGAATTTGTGGGGAATTTACTGGATTGGAGAAAGATCAGATACCTGCCTGTGGAAGATGATCAGAAACATCTCATCGGACTGATTACCATGCGCCAATTGTTACGGGAATACTACCGAACGGCCGAAGACGGGGAAGATACCGGATCGAAATCCGTGTCTGAAATAATGATCCAAAACCCCATTACCATTCATCCCGAGGCGTCTATTATGGAAGCGATGGATATTATGAAAGATCAACAAATAGGCTGTTTGCCGGTAGTCAAAAACAGCCGTGTGGTCGGAATCATAACCGAGGGCAACTTTATGAATATTACGACTCTCCTATTAAAAAAATTAGAAAGCCAAAAAGATTAAGATTGTTGATTGAAGAACATATAGAAGAAATAAAATTGGAAGAAATATTTGAGAAAGAAAGTTTAGACCGAATAATATGGAGTCATAGATCCGACACGGGACCGGTAGCTGTTGTATTTGCAGCCATTCATGGGAATGAAATAGCCGGGTTAAAAGCGAGCGAGCGTCTTTTAGATGAATTGCGTGAAAATGTAGACAACTTGAACGGTTCCGTTTACATAATTAGCGGAAATAGAGAAGCCATCAAAAAGGGAGTGCGGTTTTTAGATTTCGACCTGAACCGAATTTGGGAAGATTTAGGCAAAACGGGGGAGAATCGGCCTGAAGAAGAAAGCAGGGAATGGCACGAAGCACATGATATTCTCGACACCATTCTGCAGATAATAGAAGAGCATAGTGCTCATACTGATGAGATCTCCTTTGTAGATTTGCATACAACATCGGCTAAAAGCTGTGCTTTTTTATTATTCAACGATACTCTCAAAAATCGTGAGAATGCGGCTCAATTTCCGGTACCGCAAATTTTGGGGATTGAAGAAAACATCCATGGGACTCTGATGAGCTATATCAACGACCTTGGATATCCTGCTATCGGTTTTGAGGCCGGTAATCATTACGATGATGCTTCTACTGAAAGGACAGAGGCATTCCTATGGCTTTACCTCCACTATAAAGGCATTTATTCATTAAAGCTGTCTCAGATAGCACACTTTGAGAGCAAAATAAGGGACTCCAGTGATGTTGAAAATAAATACTATGAGATCAGCTATCACCAATATTTAGAGGACGCAGCCTTATTTGACATGAAAAGTGGCTACTACAATTTTGATCCTGTAGAGAAGGGAGAACTACTAGCCTATTATGAAGGGGATCCGGTTGTTGCCCCTGAAAAGGGCCTGATATTTATGCCCTTATATCAAAACAAGGGTAACGACGGATTTTTTATACTTAAAGCCCGTTCTTCGTTCTGGTTAAAATTGTCATCCTTATTCCGTGATTCTTTCTTTAATAATTATCTGCAGTATTTGCCAGGAGTGAAGCTTGAAGGCGATCATGTTTTTGAAGTGAACCTGAAAGTGGCCCGTTTCTTAGTAAAGGAAATTTTTCACCTGCTGGGTTATCGAGTTATTAAGAAAGGAAAAGCGAAACTCATCTGTTATAAGCGTTGATTCTAATTCCCAAAAGAATTGGTTCGAAATCAGTAGTGAAATTATTTTTGTTGGGTGACTCACACTTTGCGTATGTTTGGAGACTGATTTTAGTAATAAACCTTTTCAGTTATTAATAGAAATTTTCGAATGAAAAACGATTACCAATTTATTGATGGTACGCGGCTTTCGTCAGTGATTGAAGCACTGATCTTTGCCAGTGAAGAGCCGATTACCGGATCTAAAATCCGGGATATTATAGTTGAAAATGAAGAGCAGATTGAGATTACCGAGCAAACAGTTTCTGATTTTGTAGATAAGCTGAATGAGCGCTACGATGAAAATGGATTCAGTTTTAGGATACAAGCCATGGGCGGGGGTTATACCTTCGTAACCGAGAAAAAGTATCATTATTGGCTCAGTATTTTTCAGCATGAAAATGCTTACAGAAAACTTTCACAGTCAGCCATTGAGTCGCTGGCTATTGTAGCATATCGACAGCCTATAACAAAACCGGAAGTGGACCAAATTCGGGGTGTTGATTCCGGATATATTCTACGTCAGCTCATGGAAAAAGCTCTTATTGAAGTTTCAGGGAGAGCTGACAGCCCCGGAAAGCCATTATTATATAGAACCACAAAACACTTTTTACGGCATTTTGGAATCAATTCGGTAGGAGAGCTTCCGAAACCAAGGGAAATTGATGAGATCTTGAAAGATGATGATATGGCTGAGCATCGTCAGTTGTTAATGGAGCGCCAGCTTATGATTGAGGAAATGGAAGAGGAAGAAGATGATGTGACGCCGGAGGAAATGGCTGATGAGTTAATTTCAGAATACGAAGAGAAGAAAACAGCAAAAGAAAATGATCAGGAAGAAGAGGTTGAAGAGGAATCGGCTCAACCCGAAAATGAGAATCATGAAGGAGAAACCAACGAGGAAGAATGAGTAAGAAAGGAAGACGGAAGAAAAATAAGGCAGACGATAAAAAAGCAGCTACGGTAGATCAAAATTATTCAGAAGAAGAGGAGATACGGCTCAATAAATTTATAGCACATGCCGGGTTCTGCTCTCGCCGAGATGCAGATGATTACATTTCTGCCGGAAAAGTAGAGGTAAATGGAGAAGTTACAACTGAATTGGGGACTAAAGTCCGCAGGAAAGATACCGTTGTGGTTGACGGGCAAAATCTCAGCCTAGAGCCTTTTGTGTACTTATTACTTAATAAGGGAGAAAATGTAATTACAACCACCGATGATGAAAAAGACCGGACGACCGTGATGGATATCATTGAAGATGCCACAGGCTCGCGAGTATATCCGGTTGGGCGCTTAGATCGTAATACAACAGGCTTATTGGTTTTGACTAATGACGGAGATTTAGCCCATCGTTTGATGCATCCCAGCTACTCAATTCGAAAAACCTATCACGTAAAAACTGAAAAGCCACTCACTGAGAAACAGCTAGGCGAATACCTGAAAGGTGTTGAACTTGAGGACGGAGTAGCGAAGGCAAATCACGTTAAGCAATTCGTTGATATGCCGGAAATGTTCGAGATTTCAGTATTTGAAGGAAGAAACCGTTTGATACGTAGAATGGTAGAATTCCACGGAACAGAAGTAACCAAGCTTAAAAGAGTGGAATACGCAGGACTCACTTTAAAGAACGTTTCGATGGGGAGATGGAGATATCTTCGACAAAATGAAATTAATGCACTGCGAAAACACGTTAAGCTTGAGACACTAGACTTTAACAAAGAAAGGTAAACTAAAAGAGACTTCATGGAAGTAAGCAGTATTTCGATTTCATCAGGACAGGTAAAATCAACAGAAGGATTACCGATCCGTTATGACTTGTATTCACCTATTTCAAGAAACGGCCTCAGCTTTCCGGTCATTATATTTTTGCATGGCTTTAAAGGATTTAAAGACTGGGGGCCCTTCCCGGATATTTGCGAAGAAATGGCTCGTGCCGGATACGGAGTAGTAGCCATGAACTTCTCTTTGAATGGAATTGGTGATGAGAAAACCGAATTCACCGAGATGGAATTGTTTGAAAGAGAAACGCTCTCTCAAGATCTTGAAGATGTTGGTACGGTGATTGATGCTCTTCAAAAAGGAGAAATTAGTGACAGCCATTCGAGCTTAAATACCGATAAAATCGGGTTGATCGGGCATTCACGTGGTGGCCAAACTGCTATCGCTGCTGCCGTTGAATATACTCCCGTCCAATGCATTGCAACCTGGTCGGCAGTAGCTGACTATCGGAACCGATGGTCTGATGCTATGAAAAAAGATTGGGAAGAGCAGGGATATACCGAAATTGAAAACAGCCGAACCGGACAAAAAATGAAAGTCGGTAAGGTTGTATATGATGATGCCATTAAAAATGCTGAACGGGTTATAGCGATGGAGCGGGTTGGCGAACTTCGCATTCCTACCTTATTTATTCATGGGCGCGATGATGAGACTGTGCCTTATACAGATTCAGAAAAATTACACATTGCCTGTGAAGCCCGCGATAAAGAATTAAGATTGGTGGCCAACGGAACACACACTTATGGTGGTGCTCATCCTTTTGAAAGCCAAGACTTCCCGAAGCCACTTGCTGAAGCCTTAGAGTGGACAGAAGGTTGGTTTGTAGAATATCTGCGATAAAACCTTCATCTGTTTAATTCTTTTTACACAGCATTAGTCGAAGCTACTTGATTAGCTTCGAAACTAACCTCACTTTTACTCGGATACCATTAATAAGAAATAAACCAAAATTTATGAACTACGGAAAAGTTAGTATAAACAGACTTGCAGTTCTTTTTCTGAGTTTTACCTTTGTTATTGCAGGGTGTAAGACAGCAGAAAAAGTAGCGAGTCCATCGGAAGGACCATCTCGAGGAATGCGCGGCGGCGGGCCAGGCGGTGATGGCGAAATGAAAAAGTATAGTGATGTCATTACCAAAGATGCAGAAACAGACGAAGGTTTGTTTGCTGTACACAAAGTTGACGACAAATATTATTATGAAATTCCTGATGCTCTATTAGGGCGTGAAATGTTGCTGGTTACCCGTGTTGCAAAAACAGCGGATAACCTTGGGTATGGTGGTGAAAAGCTAAATACACAAATTGTACGATGGGAAAAGAAACAGGATAAAATTCTGCTTCGCCACATTTCGTATGAAAACGTAGCTTCAGATACGATGCCTATTTATGAGGCCGTAAGAAACTCAAACTTTGAGCCTATCATTGCTTCTTTTGATATTGAAGCTTTGAACCAAGATTCTACCGGTTCTGTAGTTGAAATTAACAGCATGTTCACGGACGATATTCCTTCGTTGGGATTAGACAGTGGCGATCGCCGGCAATATCAGGTACGTCGTGTTGATGGTAGCCGAACTTTTATCGAGCATATCAACAGTTACCCTGAGAACATTGAAGCCCGGAACATCCTGACTTATGATGCAGGTAGTCCTCCTTCAAATTCTTCTACAGGAACCATCTCCCTTGAGCTGAATCACAGTATGATTGTACTGCCGGCTGAAGAAATGAGATCCCGTTCTTATGACCAAAGAGTCGGTTTCTTTAGTGTTGGTAAAACAGAGTACACTGATCAAGCTCAAAAAGCGAAGCAAATTCGTGATATCACCCGATGGAAACTTATTCCTAAGGACAAAGAAGCTTACACAGCTTGGCTGAACGGTGAAAGTGATGAACTCGTAGAGCCTGAAAACCCAATTATATATTATGTTGATCCTGCAACTCCTCAGAAATGGAGAAAATATTTGCTACAGGGTGTTGATGACTGGCAAGTTGCTTTTGAAGCTGCCGGTTTCAAAAATGCTATAATGGGTAAATTACCTCCAACGAAGGAAGAAGATCCTGAGTTTAGCCCGGAAGATGTTCGTTATTCTGTGATTCGTTACTTCGCATCTCCTGTACAGAATGCATATGGACCTCACGTTCATGATCCACGATCAGGACAGATTTTGGAAAGTGATATTGGCTGGTACCATAACGTGATGAACCTGCTCAGAAATTGGTTCTTTATCCAAACGGCAGCAGCTAACCCGGATGCACGTGGTGTAGAATTTGATGATGAAATTATGGGAGAACTGATTCGATTTGTATCTGCTCATGAGGTAGGTCATACACTTGGTTTCCCACATAACTTTGGTTCAAGCTATGCTTACACTGTAGATCAGCTTCGTGATCCTGAGTTTACCTCCACTCACGGAACAGCACCATCCATTATGGATTATGCTCGTTTCAACTACATTGCGCAGCCCGGTGATGGCGTAACTAATTTCTATCCTGCTGTTGGCGAATACGACAAGTGGGCAGCGAAATGGGGTTATACCTGGTTCCCGGATGATATGAGTGACGATGAGATTGAAGCTACATTGAATGAATGGACTATCGAAAGGGCAGATGATCCTGCATATTTCTACGGACGCCAAACAGGTAGTAAAATTGATCCTCGTTCTCAGAACGAAGACCTTACTAATGATGCTATGGAAGCCGGTGAGCTTGGTCTTGCCAACCTTCAGGTAATCACTGAAAACCTTATTGACTGGACCGAAAGAGAAGGCGCTAATTATGAAGAATTAAGCGAACTCTACGGAAACGTCATCGGTCAGTGGAGAAGATACATGGGCCATGCATTATCTAATGTTGGTGGTATCTATGAGAACTACAAAACCTACGAACAAGACGGCGTTGTTTATGAAGCTGTTCCTGAAGCAACTCAGCGAGAAGCTATGGAGTTCTTACAGCAGCATGCATTCAGCACGCCAACGTGGGCATTCAGTGATGAAATTCTTGATCGTGTAAATCAAGCATCAGCTGTGGATGATTTCCGTAGCGCTCAAGCCGGTGTTCTTTCCGCTCTTGTTGATGGAAGACGCGTAGCCAAGCTCATTGAATTTGAGCGACGTTCTGATGAAGATACATACACCGCATTCGAAATGATGGATGATGTGCGTAACGGTATCTTCAGTGAAGTTCGTGCAAATGAAAATATTGATGTACATCGCCGTGCTCTGCAACGTGCATACGTTGAGGAGATGGAAGGCCTGATGACTCAGGAGATCCAAGGAAACTGGTGGTCAGGACCAGCTTTAGATGTTAGTCAGTCCGACATTCGCCCAATCGTGCGGAACGAACTGAGTATTCTAAATCGTGATATTGCCAGTGCTTTAAGAAGCGGTGGTTTTGATCGGGCTACAAGAACTCACCTTGAAGATCTCCAAGTGAGAGTTCAGGACGTTCTAGATGGTGACGACTAATTTAAAAAGAGTATAGCTCTTCAAAGCCTCGTGTAAATATTTACGCGGGGCTTTTTTTATGTCTACTATTTTGCCCCTATCCCTACATTTTAGCATCTTAGATATAGCCGAATTAACCAAGTAAAGATCTATGGAATCACTGATTGAGTTTTTTGAAAATGTACCTACTACTTTCCGGGCAGGAATGCTGGTGGGTGGAATATTTCTTTTCTGGATTATAGAAGGGGTATTCCCTTTGTTTGAATTTGGATACAAGAAAGTCCGACATGCTGCACTCAACTTGGTGCTGAATGGTTTTTTTATAGTGATTGGATTGGGATTTGCAGGACTTCTGGTTTGGTCATCAAACTATGTTACCGTAAATGAATTCGGTGTTCTGCAATGGATTGAGATGCCTATTTGGGCACAAGCTATTGTCGGAGTTTTACTGCTGGATTTCTTCGGAGCTTATCTGATTCACTGGATTGAACATAAAGTCATATTTATGTGGAAATTTCACCTTGTACATCATAGCGACACAACCGTAGATGTTACAACCGGACTTCGTCACCATCCCGGTGAGGCTGTCTTCCGTATGGTGTTTACCATTATCGGGGTGATTGTAGTTGGTGCTCCTATCTGGGTTGTATTCTTATACCAAAGCATTTCGGCGCTGTTTGCTCATCTCACCCACGCCAACATAAACATGCCAAGAAAGATAGATCGGGCCTTATCGTGGATATTTATTACGCCATTGATGCATAAAGTGCACCATCACTACACCCAGCCTTATACAGATACCAATTACGGTAACATCTTCGCTGTTTGGGATCGTGCTTTTGGAACCTTTGCTCAGATTGATGAAATGACCGAGCTCAAATATGGTATTGACACGCATATGGATCCTGCAGAAAATGATAATCTCGGAAACTTGCTGAAGATCCCATTTCAGTCCTACCGACCGCCGGTAGGTTCTAAGTTTGGGGAAGAAGATGAGGCTGCTGAAGAAAAGAGTGAGAAATAACAACGGTATAAGTGATTTTTTGGGTAGGAAAAACGGGTAGTAAAATAATTGGGAAATTTTATAGAGGGATATAAATTCATAGTAATCATTAACAAATGGATTACTATGAATAAAGTCATGTCTTTTCTTGGGATTTTCACACTGGTACTGCTCTTTTTTATAATGTATCCACCAACAAACTCTAATGGAGCGTCAAGTTGTCAAGATAATGGAACATGCTTTGACTTATGTAAAGAGCCTGGACAAGTTGCATGTTCTTATGCGCTTTGTGATGATGATATTGGTACAGAGCTTTGCAAGAGTGCTGGAGAAGAAGGTGACTGCACAGGAGATATGCCTTGTCTTGATTGATGAAAATTATCCTTATGAAGGCATTGATATATTCAATAATAGCAACGAGCTTTTTAATTACCATCTATATTCATTTTTCTTGCACTGATGAAAAGAAAAATGAATTCTTACCTCTCAATGACGGTATCGAAAAGTATGAGCGTATACTTGATACTTTAAAAGTTGATGATTATTCGGAGATTGAGCTGAAAGAAGTGTATCAACCAATCCAAATCAAATATCATGAAGGCTTCATCTATGTTCTAGATTTTTCCATCATGAAAATTAATAGATACAACGAAGAATGGGAGTTAGTTTCTATAATAGGCCATGGAATTGGTGAGGGCCCGGGTGAGACAAAGACAATAACAGATTTTTATATTGATGATGAATCGGTATGGATTGTAGATTCCGACCAATTTAAAGTATCAAAATTCAATTTAGATGGTCATTTGTTAAATGAGAAAATTATTGATGATCACCCGATGAGAATTGTTGCTGATGATTCAATAAGTAATATTCTAAAAATTGGTGGAAAAGGTTTGTTTACTGAAATCAATATTGTAAACGATACAAAAAAAGAGTTCGGCTTTTTTCTCAAAGATCAAAACCAACACTTTATATCGCTGGACGGAAACATAGAAAAAGTAAATGATTCTTTACTTATTTATCTACCAAGATATTTTAGCAAAATTTATGCTTTTAACATGAATACCCAAAAATTACACTATCATTCATTTATTCCAGATGGTCAATTTTTACCTTCTTCTAATACCCAAAAGTTTGGAAATTCAAGTATAATATCTACACCTAAAAATCTTAGATACATATATCGAGAAATGAGTCTTTTGGGTGAAAGAATCATTGTTTCTGTATATGATAAGGGAGTTAATGAAGAAAATGACTTTGTTGAGAAACCCAAAATATATTTAGACATATTTGATGCACAATCAGGGAAATACCTGCATTCATATTTTGTCCCTTTTTGGTTTTACAGATTCACAATAAGTAATGAAAATATCTACATATTAAGCGATAATAAAATTTTTGAAATACCTCTTAGTACAAGTTGAAGAATCTCTTTGTGTCTGGTTAGCTTTTCTGATAAAACTTCGTTTTATCATTTGGTCTTACATTACTTAATAGATAAGCTACTACCACCACTACAATAGTCCCAACAGGATTTAACCATAAAAACTCAATGGCTTTGGCATAACCATCCGGTACTTCGCTCCATGGAAAAAAGAAAGAGTAATCGGCAGTGGCAGTGTTGTAGAAAAGACGGTCGAAGGTAAACACGGAAGCCATTCCTGAAATCAACCCAATCAATGCTCCGGTTCCGGTGGCACGTTTTACCCAAAGAAGTAATACAAAAACGCCCAAAATTGAGCCATAAAAGTAGCTACCTATCTGGTTGATGAGCTCGATAATAGATTTAGTTTCCCCAAGCAGTAGAGCTGAAACCGTGGCTATAGCTCCCCAAATAAAAGTGACTCCTCGTGATGATTTCACGTAGTGAGTCTCCGAATGGATATCGCCCCGAAGGCGCTGATACCAATCTACAATAGAAACGGTAGTCAGGGCATTGAGCTCACTGTCTATACTACTGAGTGCTGCGGCAAATATCCCCCCAACAATCAGGCCAATAATCCCAATGGGGACATGATTAAGTATGAAGTATGGGAAGATGTAATTCGTGTCGTTAACATCAGCCTGCTGGATTTCAGCTTGTAGAGCCAGATCTGCATTTCGGGCTTCGTTCATTTCCTGATCGGCATCAATAAAAGCCTGCTGAGATTTTTTATCTCTGCTTGCTAAAGCTTTAAATGCAGCATCTTCACGGGCTATATGAGCCAGGTCATACTTCTTTAAAATTCGTTCTTCGGCTATTTGATATTCTTGCTGAACAACAGGTTCACTCGCACGGAAAGATGCCGGTGCCGGATTAAAAATGAAGAACACGTACAACATCACCCCAAGCAAAAGAATAAAAAACTGCATGGGCACTTTAGCATAGGCGGTCAGTAAAAGGGACTTTCGAGCATTCTTAACAGAGTCGGTAGTGAGGTAGCGTTGGACCTGAGTCTGGTCGGTTCCGAAATAGGAAACCATCAGGAAGAAAGCGGCAATCACTCCACTCCAAACATTATACTTTTCGGATAAATCGAAATTCAGGTCAAGGGCGGTAAGCTTATCGAGGCTTCCGGCTAAGTAAAGGGCATCTCCAAAATCAACGTTTTCGGGCAAATTCATCCAAACCAGGCCGAAGCAAAAAATAAGCCCAAACATCATCACAGCCATTTGCTTTACATCGGTATTGATAACCCCGGCAATTCCGCCGACAGTAGTATATCCGGTTGCAATAATACCGATGATGATGATAGTTACATTAAGTGGCATGCCAAGTAATAAAGACAATACGTAGGAGGGAGCGGCAATCACAACACCAAGTGCTAGCCCGCGGGAAATGAGGAATAATCCGGAAGTTGTTAATCGTGTTTTCAATCCAAAGCGTTCTTCCAAAACCTCATATGCGGTAAAATTCTGCATCTTGTTGAAGAAGGGAACTAAAAACATACAGATGAAAATCATGGCAAAAGGAATGGCAAGATAGGTCTGCACAAAGCGCATATCTTCGACATAAGCAATTCCGGTGGTTCCAATAAATGTGATGGCAGAGGCTTGGGTAGCCATCACGGAAAGTCCTGCTGCCCACCAGGGCATGGAGCGATTAGCAAGTAAATAGCCCTCAATAGTTGAGGCGTCTTTACCCTGACGGGTTCCATCCCATACAGTATATCCCAGAAAAACGATTAATACCGACCAGTCAATCCAGCTCATCTAAGGGGTATTAAATGTAGCGGTGAATATCAGAAAGAGCAGAATGTATATCACACCAAGTATGGCTACGACTGTATAGTCGCCACGCCAGGTAGGATTTAGTTTTTGGGCTGTTGTTTTTTCTTCCATGGCTGATAATAGGTATTGTGATATTCTTTTGAAAGAGAAAGAAGGAGAACTTTGGACGATTAGCTTTCGCCAAGAGATGACAACAAGCAGTGTACTTGATCTCTAAGAAATCTTTTCCAAAATCTTAAAACTCTCTTTCCCATAATTTAAAAGTAAGTCGAGCACGCTGCATCCTGGTACAAAACCATTTGCGGCTTGTCGGTATTCCGGATATTTTTCTAATGGAATAACAGCCTGATCGGTTTGCCGCTGGTAATTTTTGGATTCATGCTCGAGGTAGAGAGTACCAGCTCCAATGTTTTCTGCAAACTGATCTGGGAAGGTGTCATATTCAGGAATATCACTAGCCATTTTGGGGTGAAGGTCAATTTCCAGATAGGTCATCATGCGCTCAAAAAAATACACATCAAAGTCGATGAGCTTGGTGAAATCGGCTCCGGTTTCAAAATCGTTACGAAGTTCATCCTCAAATAAATCGAAATAGGTGGCGCTTTTGTAGTTGTGGTAGATGGCATTCCACAATGGTTCGAGCCAGTCTCGGGTGTGATCAATCCGTACATCTTTGATTGGCTTTTCTTTGTCTTCGGTTTTGATGGGGAGATTAATCCACTGCAATCCATTATGCCCCCGAATTTGAGCACGATGCGACCGGCCTTTACGTGACCACTTTTCTACATCTTCCCAAACGAGGAAATCTGCCTTTAACATGGCAACGAGGTCATAAAGGTTGGGAGCGAACTGAGGCTGGAGTAGAGCGAGACGCAATATTGGATTTTAAATTTTGAATGTTGGATGGAAACTTAGCCATTTCAACATTCAAAATTTAGCATTTAAAATTTGTTATCTTTAGGAGATTTAAAGAATGAATTATCAATTACTATAAAAAAGAGAAAATAAATGAGCGTTCGCGTACGATTTGCGCCTTCACCAACCGGATTTTTACACATTGGCGGATTGAGAACCGCACTTTATAATTATTTATTTGCCCGCCATAACGACGGTAAATTTATATTGAGAATTGAGGATACGGATCAGTCCCGATATGTAGAGGGAGCTGAACAGGATATTATCGATTCTCTGGAATGGACGGGGATGGAAATTGATGAAGGTCCGGGTAAAGGCGGTGATTTTGGTCCGTACCGACAAAGTGAGCGAAAGGACATCTATCACAAATATGCGGAGCAGCTGGTTGAAGCCGGTAATGCTTATTACGCTTTTGATACGGTTGAGGAAATTGATGAGATGAGAGAGAGACTTGAGAAGTCCGGTAACCCATCTCCGAAATATGATGCGATTACCCGTCAGTCTATGAAGAACAGCCTGACCCTTCCTCAAGATGAAGTTGAGAAGAAACTAGAAAATGGTGACGAATACGTAGTCCGATTGAAAGTGCCTCGCAAAGAAAATGTCCGATTTGAAGACGAGATACGGGGCAGTGTTTCTTTTGATACCGAAGGACTTGATGATCAGGTTTTGCTAAAATCGGACGGAATGCCAACGTATCATCTGGCGAATGTTGTTGATGACCACACCATGGAAATCACACATGTTATTCGTGGTGAAGAATGGCTGAGCAGTACGCCCAAGCATATCTTACTTTATAATGCCTTTGGATGGGAGCCCCCAAAAATGGCTCACTTGCCGTTGATAATGTCTCCAAGTGGAGGGAAGCTTTCCAAGCGTAAAGCTGAAAGTGAAGGTATTCCGGTAAACACCAAAGACTATATTGCGGGCAACTATGAGCCGGATGCACTGGTAAACTTTCTGGCTTACTTAGGATGGAGCCCCGGTGATGATTCTGAAATTCATGACCTTAAAGAACTCTGTGAGTTATTTACACTCGACCGTGTGAGTAAAGGTGGAGCAGTCTTCAACTATAAAAAACTGATGTGGTACAATGAGAATTACATCCGTGAGCATTCTGTAGAAGAGCTCAAGCCAAGAGTAAAAGCTTTGTTTGAAGAGTCAGAATTTAAGATTCCAAATGAAGAGTTTTTGAGTGATGTCATTGAGTTGCTTCACGAGCGTGTTTCCAGAATTCAGGAATTTGTAAGCATGGGTGCTTTCTTCTTTGAAGCTCCAAAAGAATACGATGAGAAAGCCCTCAAAAAGTGGAAGGATGACAGTCCTGTTATTCTAAAAGCATATCGGGATAAAATTGAGCAGCTTTCCGACGATGACTTCGAAGCCGTAAGGTTGAAAGACAAAATCAAAGAGACAATAGACGAGCACAACGTCGGTTTTGGAAAACTGATGATGCCGCTTCGTGTGGCTGTCAGTGGGCAGGGTTTTGGTCCTGATCTAACTCCGGCGCTTGAGCTTATTGGTAAAGAAGAAGTGCTTAAGCGAATTGATACAGCGATCGAAAAGCTTTAATTCAAATAAAACTTATATAGAAAAAGGGGGCTTAAGTAATTAAGCCCCCTTTTTATTTTCTAAAAGTATATGCTGGTTATTTCGTCCTAGAAACCAATCCGCCTTTCTTACTATCCACAGTGATAGTATAATTATTTCCGCGACTGACGATCCATCTTACAGTCACAGAATCCATTCCGGGGATATTATCTACCGCAATTTTTTCAGGATTGTTGGTTTGTTCAGTGGTCTGATTCATCGCTCGATTGGTTACAATCATCCCCGCTTCAACCTGTGCACCATCAATGGTAATGTAGTTAGGGGGAGTGATTTTGTATTTCAAATCCTGGCTGGCATGAGTAGGGATCATACGCGTATTGGTAATTACGGCTGTCACTTCCTTTAGTCCACCACCTAAATCTTTCTCTGAAATCTCGTCAATAACTAACTGTGGAGTATGATAGGCATGGTAAATGCTGAAGGCCATATTGCGATGAGCCATCTGCTCGAGTAGAAATCCCGGATGAGCACGGCCGAAGTTTTTCTTTAATCCACCAATTTCGATCTCACCATATTGAGGGTGATCGTAAGACTCCCATTCAACTAAGGCGTCATCAAAAAGAAGGTATTTATTGAACTCATAGGAATCTTCCCGGGAGCGACCTTCTTCATTGAACATTTCGAAAGAAGCCCAAAGCTCATTTGTGAAAGTGAATACTCCTCGGCTACCATAAAACCAATCTAATTCGCCACCGAACACGGAATATAGGTCATCATAAACTACAAGGTAATCATAGCCTGGAATCACACGCTCTCCCAGTTCGCCAAGGGCATCATAAACCTGAACGTCTGATCGGTTGTATGTTCCGATGTCTTCCTCAGCTCCAGGCCCACGAAGGATCATACCTCCGCTGTTGTGGTAACTCTGTCCAGCTGCAATGTTGGGGTGCTCCATCACAAAATCCATCACGGCTCTGTTCTCGGGTAATGAGAATGGATATTTGTGGGCTCCGCCTTGAATGTAGTCGGGTTGCCATTTCCATCCCCAGTCACGGTTGGGGTCATAGTAGCCTTCCCCGTCTTCGTTAATACGGCCATCGTTGTCATTGTCGATACCTTCTGAGCCGAGGAAATCATATTCGCCAAATTCATCAATACCGACGCGCTGCATCAGCTCCGGATATTCCGGGTGAGATTTATATTGACCTCTGGGGTTTTTCTTTCTCATGTAGGTGATGCTGCCATCACCATTCAGATCATCATATTTGTCTTCATTGACCTGCCCGTCTAAATCATTATCGATCGGCTTCATCCCAGATCGGGGTGAACTGGCAGTGTTTGGTGCTTCGAAGAAGTTTTCGCGTCCATCGGGGTTAATCGTGGGAGCTATATAGAATGTTTTTTCGTCTAAAAGCTGAGTTATGAATTCATTCTCGCCATACATCTCCGCTAGGTACCACGCTGTATAGAGTGAGACCTCTGTACCTTGAATCTCGTTAGAGTGAATGTTGCCATCTATATACATGGCCGGCTTGCGATCTGCATTGCCCTGACTATGATTGGTAACCGTCAGAAGCCAGATATCTCTGCCTTCGTATGATTTCCCAATGGATTCCCGCCTAATTAAATCGGGATGAGCATCCGCTAATTTCTTAGTTAGATCAGTGATGCCATCATAAGTGTAATAACGATTCCATGTGGCTTCAACTTTTGGGTTAGCAGGCGAACCTGCTGCTTGGAAAAATCCATCAGTTATTTGAGCGTTTACCGAAGACGGTAAAGTCCAAACGAGACCAACAAGTGCAGTAGTAAGTAAAATGTGTGTTAATTTCTTCATGGCTTTCCCTATCGGATGGTATGTTCTTGTGTTGAAATTCCGGTATTTGGCGCTCCGGCTGAAAGGTTAAAAGTTCCTTTACCCCGAACCAGCCAAGTTTTGCGGATACTGCCATCACCTTCAATAGATTCGATGGTATCCAGCATTTCACCGCTTACCAATTTCAGATTATTTGAGAGGTTGATTTTAACCACCACTTCTTTCACCCAGTTAGTGCGTTCGCCAAGTCGGGAGGCTGTGGGTAAAATTCCACCATTGTGAATATCGACGGTAATGCGGGTTAAGTTTTTTCCCGCTTCCGTAACTTCAAAATTGACTAACTGAACTTCCGGTTTCATGGAAGCGAGTTTTGTGATAAACGCTGTATGTTTTTGGCTCAGAGAATCAACCATTTCATAAGGAGGATTTAAAGTCATGTATGGCTTGATGCCTCCTACTTCTACTTTTTTGTTGGGGAAGTCAGGGTGATCAACTTCTTCCCATTCTACAAAAGCATTCATGTTATTTTCATCAGCCCAGGCAAGAAATTTGGCTTCTTCATTATCAAATTTTATGGCTTTATCATCTTCGCCCATAACATCCGGAGTCCACCAGCCGGGAGTACTGAAACTATATCTTCCATAATGGAAATAGGCCCACTGGAATAAATCACCCGATTGACCATCCATAGTAGGGGCATTTTCTAAGCCGGTAATTTCATTATAAGAATCCGAAACCAGCTGATTGATAGCGACATCCTCTTCATACCACCCTGTGATCACGCGTTGACTTATTCCGCCCCGGTTAAATTTCACAGGAGAGCTCAGGTTGTTAGCTGGTCCAAATGAGACAACCGAAAAAACATTAGAAGCTTCTTCAAAAAGAAAATCTAACACGGCTCTTGTTTCAATTTGAGAGGCCATATTCTCACCTGCACCCGGCTCAAAATATGGGTAATCATAAGTGAAGTTTTTGTTGATGTTGACTCCTCCGGCGTTGTCTTCGTTGAATTCACCATCGCCGTCATCATCGGCGCCTTCCGTGAACAACATGTAACTTCCTTTTTCGCCTTTAGTGGCATCAGCCATCTTCAACAAACGACTTTCATCAGGGTGAATCATCCATTTTCCGGTGGGGTCTTCAACTCGCATCATGGTAATAAGGTTGTCACCGTTCAGATCGTTGAAGGGATCTTCATCAAAAGCATCATCCCGGTCTTCGTTGGTGGAAATGGTATTAACGTCCCGCTCATACTTCAGCGAAGCAAAATATTGCTCGGTCGCATCCGGATTAATGCGCGGCAATACATAGAAAGTGGTGGTTTCCAAGAGACTGCTGATTTCATCGGAGGAAGAATTAGAAAGTAAGTTTTCGGCAAAAGTCAGGGCAAGTTCGCTTCCTAAGATATGAGAACCTTTCACTCCTCCAATAACTGCAACGGCCGGATGATTTTGTACATCGCCGGAGCCAATCGTAAGCACCCAGAGGTCTCTGCCATCGGCTGTTTTTGCAAGTGAAGTTAATTCGGTTAGGTTTCCGTAATCAGCTTCCAGCTGATTCAAACGGTCGGTAAGAGTTTGGAAGTCACTGTAAGAGTTCTGAGCAATAGATAATGCCGGCAAGCAAAGCATCCATCCCAAAACAAACAACAGTGAGCGCAGGTACGAGTGTTTCATAAATACGGGATAATTGATTTTATAGTATGCGAGATAGTAACTCGCTGAGCAATGCAATTCAAAATTTGAACTGTTAAAAGTTAATAAGTGTCTATAGGTAAGAAGCTTTTCCGCGATCTGATGGCAATTTACCATCCCTTACCCAAAATCCTGCAAAAAGCCGTCCCATCGATAGCTAAGGATTAGTTGCTCGAATTCACTATCGGTTAGCGTGTAGAAGTCAGGAAATTCGTTGAGAGATTTTCCAATAGCCCCTTCTTTCCCACGAAGTGGCGACTTTGGCGAGGGTGGGGAACTATAGGAAAATAGGGATCGTCCGAGGCGGATTGATGATACCACATCCAATGGTTCCGGGGATGCCTATCGGAGTTAATTAGTGACACCAATACTCACCAAACTATGACTACTCCTATGTTCATTTTGTCTTGATACAAAACGAACCAAAAGATCAAGGCTGACGAAAAAAGAGCTAAAGATCCTTCATTCCACTAAAATAAATCAAAGCTCCATCCCGCTTAGAAATCGCTTCTTGGCTAATCAGCGGAGTGATTTATTTCTTAACGTTCCATTCCGTGCCTTTTGAAACGCTCTTTTCTCTAAGGCCGGTTTTGGTGTTCAAATCAATAGTGCGGATGGTGTGAAAAAATTATCAGGTATGATTAACATGAGCAAAGATAATTTTTATCAATAATTACCTGACTTATACAAGACGGACAGCAAGCTGTCGGACCCAGTTGCAGAATTTGATTACCGCTTGTTCACCCAGTACTCATTTATATTGAGTTTTCCTTAGTCTGTGCCAAGATTATTTAGTGGTCAAGATATGTTAGGGATAAACATAAAAGCCCCAAAGTTTGAATCTTGGTTTTAATTTAATAGATGTTATTTTCTGTGCGATTTAATATTCAGAATTAATAGCTACGCATGAAAAAGAAAATAGCGGCACTCATTGGGGTTGTTTCAATATTTATTTTGGCATCACAATATGCCTGGGCCGATGTGCAAATGGCAGAAACATCCTCCTCAATTCTTGGGAGCTGGCTTAGCATTTTACCACCTTTGGTAGCCATCGCCATTGCGTTGATTTTTCGTCAGGTTTTGTTTGCTCTTTTTCTGGGTATTTGGATGGGAGCTTATTTGATAGGTGATCTCACCTTTACCGGCATATTTAACAGTTTCTTTTCTTCTTTAAGTGATTTTATTGTACCCGGAGTTTCTGATCCGGATCGAATGAGTATAGTCATATTTTCAATTTTGATTGGGGGTATGGTGGGTATCATTACTGATAATGGAGGAACCCGCGGGGTTATTAAAGCAATCACCCGTTTTGTACGAACTAAAGTTCAGGGTCAGGTAGTCACTGCCTTGATGGGTTTCGTTGTATTCTTTGATGACTATGCCAATACCATGGTTGTTGGAAATACCATGCGTCCACTCACCGATAAACTCAGGATTTCACGAGCCAAACTGGCTTACTTAGTCGATGCGACCGCAGCCCCAATTGCAACGGTTGCTTTGGTAAGTACCTGGATTGGTGCAATGGTAGGTTTTATTGCAACCGCAGAAAGTGAAATGGCTAACTTTAACGAAGCTGCTTATTCTGTATTTATAAATTCACTACCATACAATTTCTATGCTTTTTTCACCATCCTTTTCGTAATCCTGATTGCCTATTCAGGACGCGATTTTGGAACCATGCTTAAAGCCCGGATTGATCTCTATAAAGCCAAGCACGATCCTAAACTCGATAAATACAATTTGTACAAAGAAAAAATAGAAGAGGATGAAGCTAAGAAATCAGAGTCACATTGGATGAATGCCGCACTGCCTATTCTGACGCTAGTGCTGGGCACCATTATCGGATTATTTGTAACAGGTGAAGGGAGCAGTATCCAATCTATTGTCGAGACTGCGAACTCCTACAATGCTCTTTTGTGGGGTTCATTGGCATCAGTAGTAGTGGCTATTGTTATGACTCTCTCCCAAAAGCTGTTGGATATCGAAAAAACTCTGGAAGGCATGATGAACGGAATGCACGTGATGTTTGACGGCGTGCTGATCCTGGTATTAGCATGGGCTCTGAGTGACGTAACAGTTGCTCTTGGGACGGCTGATTATCTCGTATCTGTATTTGGTGAAACGTTAAATCCCTATTGGATGCCTGCCATTGTACTCGTCCTTTCAGCGTTGACAGCTTTTGCAACCGGATCGAGCTGGGGAACCATGGGAATACTCATGCCGCTGGTAGTTCCGCTGGGATGGGAAATTGGAAATAATACAGGCGTGCCCATGGAAACCACACTGGAAATTATTTACGCAAGTGTAAGTGCTGTATTAGCGGGATCTGTTTGGGGAGATCATTGCTCGCCCATATCTGATACCACCATTTTAAGTTCTATTGCTACCCAATGTGATCATGTAGAACACGTAAATACTCAGCTTCCCTATGCAATGATTGTTGGAACAATTAGTATTCTGGCCATGATAGCAGCTATAGTATTAAATATTTCTGTATGGATTATTTACCCGGCTGGTATCGCCATAATCATTGGCATTATTTACAAGTTTGGTAAAATTCCTGATCCGGAAACCTATACACCGGAAGGGAAAGAAGCGGCTATTACCAGCCTAGATGCATAATAACGAAGAGAAGAAAGTAGTTATATCATCATTATTAATAGACAACCTTAAGCTATGAAAGCTATATTTATAGCAATTACTTTGATGTTGGTAACAGGATGTGATGCTTTTGAAAATGAGCAAGTCGTTCCTCAAGAAATGATTGGTGAATGGGAATTGACGGGGACGGGATTCGGAACAATCCCCACATATGGTGTAGATTCCAACCATTATTCAATGACTTTGATTCTCTACGCTGATAGGGCTACGTGGTATAAAAATGATGAAATATGGGGTAAATTTGGTGCAGGGGAAAAGAAAAAAGACTGGCCGAATAACACATTTTTCATGAAGGTTAGAAGTAAGAATCTTTGTAATTTCAAAGCTGTTTTAAATGAAGCAACAAGCACTCTGGCTATGATCCCTACGAACTGCTTAGATTTTCGCTATCATTTTTTCAAAAAAGTTTCCAATTAAAACGTAAAATGCTGTTCGCCTACAACCTCGGAAGTGCCCGGTTCAAACCGCCGTTCAGTGAAGTCTATATTTCCTTCCTTATCAATCAGTAAAACGGTAGAGCATCGAGAGCCATAGCTTTCGGTTTTTATAAAAATAGAAGAGACTGCTTTCTCAAGGTCTTTGGGGATGCCGGTTACCGGAAGCTGTTCTTCGTTCGCTTTATGTTCGTCAAGCAGGATCTCAAAAAGCTGATCTTTACTAAAATCTTCGTTTTGGATTACCTCTTCTAACTGTGACTTAGCGGAATCCAGTTTTGGCCAGGATGTATTGAGTAAGGCGTTACTGAGCCCGTGAATACCGGACTCAATTCGGGTAACTTTTTTGTTTTGGTTCGAGTAATGGTAGAATCCGTTCTCATCCCAGAGCAAAAGGCTAAAGCCATTGTATTTTTCAGCTTTCTTAGAAATATCACCAAGATAGTCCATCGCTGACTTCCCTCTTTTGAGGTAGTCTAATACTAGTTCTCCCCGTGAAGGCGGGTCTTCTTTTTTGATGGTAGGATCGCGATAATTTGTAAGAGCACTCCACTTGCGGGACGCTTCATGAACACCCAGCCATGTACCTCCGGCTTCAAGATCCTTGCCGGCCAGAATATTAGGGGATCCTTCTTTAGTCCAGAACTCTGCTTTACGGGTTGGTCGCTCATAAAATTCATCCCGATTGCCGGCTAAAATTAGCTCAAATTTTGGGTGAGACTTGTAAGCAAAGGTGATTAAACACATAAAACTAACCAACGAGGTTTCTATATTTGCCTGAATCTAAGCATATTCACGAAACCTAATACAAGTTTTTCGTACAGTCACTCATGCAATCGAATAAAGAACTCTTTAGGGATGTAATTATACTGCTATTCGGAGTTATTGGAATAGCCACGTTTTTTTATTCATTCCCAATACACCACCCATTTACAATTTCGGAGATTAGCCAAACTAATGAGCAGATTATGCAGAAGGCTGATTCTGTATTTCAAAGCTGGCAATACCAGACCTTTGACTATTATCCATCAACAGAATTTGTTAGCTACAATGGTGCTATTGATTCTCTTCAAAAAAAGTGGGGAACGCGTGAATTTAAGAATCGGCAAAGTGAGTCTGCTTTTCTTCAAAAGCTACCTTTTTTAAAATGGGAAGTAAGTGAAATCAATAATCAAACGGAGGATAATAGTCTGGAAGTAACCGTTGGGTTAAGTCCGGCCGGCAGGGTTGTCAGTTTCTCAGCATCTAATGATTTAATAACGCGCCAACGGCCGTTCAATCGCTATGCAGTACGGACGATTTTTCAAAATCAGGTTCAAAATTATTCGCGGGGACTTGAAGATTCTTTGATAACCGGCCTTACTGATTACCAACACCTTGGCAGCAGTACTCCCAGTAATTCACAGGCACTGGCTATTATTGATCGCCTTCGGGAGCTGAGGGGAACTCAGGATGAGGATGTTTATACGATGAACAACATCTGGAGCTTGGCTGATTTTTATCTGGACAGAACCATTTGGAGTTCGTTCGATTTAAAACGGGATTCCGTAGAGCTTTTAGATGAAGGTGGGATCCGTTTCGCAAGAGCGCATACAAGTGTTTTAGATTCTTTATCAGGGGTGAAAGCCAGCCTGACTTTAGACTTACTGCCGGCCGGCTCTATTAAGGAACTGAATTACTCGCTTAGTCCGGTAATTAAAGTAGGTGAAAGTAAAGTAACCGAAGTACTCAACAGCGTATCAATTTTTGTTGTTCTGATATTCGCGATCGGACTATTGTTTGTTTTTTACTTACGGATTAAGGCTCGCGCCATAGATACTAAACCTGCTATTATCATTGCGGTGTTAGCGGGATTCATGGTACCCGGCTTTTGGCTTCTTCAGTTTATAGATGAAGTGAGCCTTATGAATGGAATAAGGTCAGGTATGAGCATCTTTCAAGGCCTCATTACACTTGCTGTTTCAGGTGCAATAAGTGCTGTTGGCTTTTTTGTGATTACAGCAGTCAGTGATTCTATTACCCGACAATATTGGCCTGAAAAACTTAAGACCTGGGACTTGGTTCGCCGGGGAATGTTAGTAAATAAGCCGGTTGGATGGGGTATTATCAACGCTATCGCAATTGGGGGGATTCTGGTAGGGTTGATGTGCCTGTTCATGACGGTATTTCCGGCTTCGTTTATATCGGCGAACACAAGCTTTTTATCCGATTCTTATTTTTTACCATCCATTGCTAATCTTATGATAACCACCTGCTTTGTGTTGGCAATTGTGGTTCCAATCTACTTGATACTTGGAAATCAGATAAAAGGATTAGTTGGACGAAATTGGATTATCCCAATTCTTAGTGCTGCACTTTTTGGGGTGATTGACATCCTTCCTTTTAATATTGAGCCGGATATTCTGGATCGATCTATGCGGGCTATTCTTGGTTTTGCGCTTGGGTATTTCTACTTGAGATACGATTTTCTGACCATTGTCTTTGGAGCCTTTGTTTTTGTAAATCTCCTGACCACTTCCAAGGGCTGGGTAATTTCAGGTTCGCCGGATGCTAATACGTTTTATTTGTTCCTATTAGTGCTAGTCACTTTTACAGTATCCGGAGTTTATTTTATACTTAAAGGAACGGAAAGAGATGAGCTCCCGGAATATGTTCCTGAGTACATTGAAGATCAAGCCAAGGAACAGCGCCTTAAGCAAGAACTCTCTATTGCACGCGTAGTTCAGCAAACATTCTTGCCATCAAAAATTCACCATTTACCGGGAATTGATATCGCAGGCGTATGTATTCCGGCTCAGGAAACCGGCGGTGATTATTACGATATGATTTCTTTGGGAGAACAGCGTACCGCAATCGCGATTGGTGATGTGAGCGGGAAGGGAATTCGAGCTGCTTTTTATATGACCTTCACCAAAGGAGTACTCCACAGCTTAAGTGCGTTGATATTGTCACCGGTTGAGCTTTTAAATCAGCTGAATCGCCTTTTTTGTGAGAATGCCACAAGAGGTACATTCATCACTATGATCTACGGAATACTGGAAGCTGACAAACGACAATTCACTTTTGCAAGGGCAGGTCATAATCCCATGCTTTTAGTTCGTGCAAACGGGGATACGGAATGGTTACAGCCGAATGGCATCGGGATTGGCATGACCACAAGTGATGCATTTTTAAAAAACACGGAAGAAGCTACGCTCAAACTAAAAGAAGGCGATGTGGTGATTTTATACACGGATGGAATCACGGAAATGCTGAATACAAGTAACTATTTTTATGGGGAAGAACGCCTTGAAAGATTAGTTAAAGGTGTCAGAAAGGCTTCATCCGAAAAAATTCTGGAAATTATTACCGATGATGTTAATGAGTTCAAGGGAATTGCTAAACAGCATGATGACATGACTTTGGTCATTATAAAAGCTGATGCCTCAGTAAATCAGTAATTTTTGTATTTTAGTCAGAGCTAAATATTCTGTTCACCTGTATTAAAGCAGAATCGACTTTTAATATCTTCAAACTAATATCCATTGCAAGAATCGATTAAAAATAACATGGGCTTAAGTCAGTCTGTGGAAGATTACCTTAAAGCCATTTACGTACTTCATACTGAGGATGACACAGCTACCACAACAAATATCGCTAAGGCGCTGGGTGTTTCTTCAGCATCGGTAACGAATATGTTGAAGCGCCTCGCAAAAATGAATTTACTGGAATACGAATCGTATAAAGGAGCTAAGCTAACTTCAGCCGGAAATAAAATTGCGCTGGAAATTCTACGGCACCACCGCTTGCTGGAATTATATCTGAAGGAAATTATGGGTTATTCCTGGGATGAAGTGCATGACGAAGCCGAGAAGCTGGAGCACCATATTTCTGAACAGTTTGAAGATCGAATTGCTGAATTATTGAACAACCCTACTTATGACCCACACGGCGATCCTATTCCTTCTAAAGAAGGAGTGATGCCTCGAATGGCTCATCTTTCAATTTCCGAAGCGGAAGAAAATGTCCGATACATCATCGGCCGAGTTAAAGATCAAGATCCGGAATTGTTGCGCTATCTTGAAAAAATAGGAGTGCTTCCGGGTGTGAAAATTGAAGTAATTGAAAAAGCTCCGTTCAGCGGTCCGGTAAAAATTCGTTTAGAAAATGATACCGAACAAATGCTTGGACAGGCGGTAGCCAGTGAAGTCTATTTAATTGAAGCAGAGAAGTAGCGAGCTTCTTTAATGCTATCCATTTGCGAGCGTTAATGAGCAATTATGCAGATTAACGACTCAAAAAAAGCGAAGCAATCTCGTCGATTATGCTCATGTATTTGAGATAATTCAAAAACCGATCTATCGAAATTCGATTACTCGCAAATCAAATGATCTCGCCCTTCAAAATAAAAAACCCCATTCATAATTAAATATGAACAGGGAAGCTACTGAGATGAGTGAGTGAGACTCGTTTAGTTTTCTACAGAAGCTTTTTCAGTTTTCGTTTCATCGTCAATCATTGAAACCGGGATATATTTCTTAAACTGCTCCTTCGCATTTTCCCAGTCAGATAAGATATATCCTGTTTTTGTTGATTGCGTTTCTTTGTGATAGTCTTTCAGGATTGATTGAAGCTTTTGCTCATCCTGACTGCTCAACTTCACGGCACCGATATATTCCTTATTAACTTTTGATCCCGGATCTTCAAAAAGGAATAATTCTCCTCCGGTCATCCCGGCACCGATGTTATTGGAAGTGCCTCCTAAAATGACCACAGTCCCGTTTGTCATGTATTCACAGGCATGGAGTCCGGTTCCTTCCACAACGGCCGTACAGCCACTGTTTCGGACTGCAAAACGATCTCCTGCTTGTCCATGCACATAGAATGTTCCGCCGGTTGCACCATACAGAGCGCAGTTACCAATTATCGCATTTTCACTGGGCTCGTACTTGGCTTCTTTTGGAGGTACAATTACGGTTCTCCCGCCCGACATGGATTTACATACGGAGTCATTGGCTTCACCGATCAATCGAAGATTTACGCCTCCAATTTGAAATACTCCAAAGCTTTGTCCGGCGCTTCCTTTAAATGTAAGGGATATGGTTTTGTTGTAAGGATTCTTGAACTCTTTGCCTTCTTTAATCTCTTTCAGGCGCTGCTTATTGATTTTCCTGGAAAGCTCACCGAATAATGTAGCAAGGGCCGATCGATCGGTGTTATAAATTTCATATTCACCCGTGAAGTCCTCGTTGTTTTCTATAGCATTTTCAGTATCTGAAACTAAGGTCACATTCATTGAACTTACCGGATCAGATAATCCCTCTAAATCACTTTCTTTAGTATAAGAAGGTGCATTTAGGAAATAACTCAGGTCGAAGTTTTTCTCTTGGATGAGCTCTGCCCGGTCCGGATGCATTTGCAGATATTGGGTTTGTCCAAAGATCTCATCCAGAGAAGAAGCTCCAATTTTTGAAAGTTCTCGGCGAACGTCTTCGGCCAGATACTTAAGGGTATCAACCACATGATCTTTGTGGCCTTTGTACTTGTCTTTGAATTTCTGGTCGTGAGTGGCAATACCTGTTGGGCAAGTATTTTTCTCACAAATACGAGCCATGATACAGCCTTCAGCTATAAGCAGAAGCTTGCCGAAATCGAATTCCTCAGCTCCTAAAATGGTCCCCAATACGATATCTTTTCCACATGACATTCCGCCATCTGTTCTGAGAATAACATGATCACGAAGATCATTTTCTACTAAGGACTGATGAACTTCAGGAAGGCCAATTTCCCAAGGCAGTCCGGCATGCTTCATCGAACTCAGGGAAGCCGCACCGGTTCCTCCTTCCCCACCGGAAACCTGAATAATATCAGCTCCCGCTTTAGCTACTCCGACGGCAATGGTTCCAATGTTTACACCGGAAACTAATTTCACGCTGACTTTCCCTCCGGGGTGTAGTTGCTTGAGGTCGTGAATAAGTTGCTTTAAATCCTCAATGCTATAAATATCATGCAAAGGAGGAGGAGAGATGAGATCAAACCCGGGATTTGCAAAACGTGCACGGGCAATATCTTCAGTCACTTTGATGCCCATTAACTGTCCGCCTTCACCGGGTTTGGCACCCTGGCAGACTTTAATCTGAATTTCATCACCGGCTATTAAATACTCCGCATTAACTCCAAAACGTCCGGATGCAATTTGCTTAACAGAAGCTGAAATTCCTTCTTTAAAATAATAAGGATTCTCACCACCTTCTCCGCTATTACAGCGGCCGCCAATTTCTTTCATCGCAAGGAAAATATCTCGCTGTGCTTCTGCACTGATAGCCCCAAACGACATAGCTCCTGATCCAAATCGCTGAAGAATATGGTCTATAGAATCCATCTTATCCAGCTCCAAGGAAGCTTCGGATTTCTTGGTATCCAGAAGATGGCGTAAAGCGACCGGTTCATCATCATGCCCGGCTTTGAGATATTCATCGAAGAGCTTCATATCCGTTAAGTCAAGCTCTTTGTCCTGAACTAACTCATGAATAGCCTTTGATCGCGAACTGGTCATGGAGTGTTTTTCCCCCATTTTGCCGCGGGCATGCTCTTTATATTGATAGGTCTTCAGCGGTTTCATTTCACTGAGATCTTCGCCATCTAGGTGCTTAGTACGTTCCAGAATCTGCTCACCAATTTGGTCAAGGGTAATTCCACCAATAGGGCTTTGAATACCTGGAAAGAAATCTTTGATCACTTGTTTATCTAAACCAACAGCGGAAAACAGCTTAGCACTTTGGTAACTCCGAACAACAGAGATTCCGCATTTCGCCATAATCTTTAACAACCCTTGCTCGAGCGCATGTAACAGGTTCTTCTCTTTGGTATCAGAATCTAAGTCTTTAAGTGCGCGGTTGTCATCATTCCGTGCAACATCCAGGGCCATATAAGGACAAACTGCGTAAGCGCCGAATCCAATAATAGCCGCTGCATGATGAGTATTTTTCACCTCACCGGAATCAATCACCACAGAAGCATTCAGCCGCAATCCTTCATCATTCAAATTATTGACGACTGTTCTAAGTGCTAAAAGGGATGGAATGGCAGGATATTCATAAGAAGCATCCCGATCACTTAGAATGATAATACTGTGTCCTTTTTCGGCAGCTTTAACTGCTTCATCTGCAATTTCTTTCAGTTTCGCTTTAAAGCCGACGACACCATGGGTTCTTTTAAAAGTCATGGATAAACGAACGGGCACGATACGTTCTTGAGTCAGATCTCCGCCAAGTAAAGAGGTTAAGTGATCCATTTGGGAAAGGCTCAGAAATGGACTTTTCAATAGAAATGCCGATGCCGGTGGAATCAGTTCCTTTGGCTCAAAAATATTTGGCTTCTTTCCGAGATGTGTTTCCAAATCCGTCACCACTTGCTCACGGATATAATCTAAAGGTGGATTCGTAACCTGCGAAAAATTCTGGTAGAAATGGTCAAAAAAGGAGCGAGGCTCTGTTGAAAGAACAGCAAGCCGGGCGGTATCTCCCATAGAACCAACGGGCTCTTTGCCATCAGAAGCCATCGGATAAATGACTTTTTTCAGCTCTTCATCGGTATAGCTGAAGACGGGAAGTTTTTCTAAGTAGGATTCTTTCTGTTCGCCTATCGTTTCAGGAATAGGGATGAGCCGGGCATCAAATTTAGCATCTTTGTTTTCGCGGGAATGACTTGGGTCCCTGAAGTGAACTTCACCTGAACCGAGGTCTAAGGTTACTCCACGGCCGGCGAATAAAGTTCCTTTAGCATCAATAATAGACTGATCAATTTCAAAAGTGCCGGCTTCCGAGGAAAGATAAAAATGGTCTTCGGTTCGGGCCCATCGGGCAGGTCGGAATCCATTTCGATCAAGGCGTGCACCAATGGTATAACCATTTGCATAAGAGATGAAAGCAGGCCCATCCCAAGGCTCCATTGCCCGGCTCCAAAATTTATAAAATTCATTATTCTGATTAGCCGGTGGAACCATCAAGGCTAAAATATCCTCAACGTTAGGAACTCCACTTCTGTAGCGCATGGCTTCAACCATTTCGTTAAAGCTGCCGGAGTCACTGATTCCTTTGCGGGTCAGAAGCTCGTATTTTTCAGCTCCAATCATTTTTTCGCGGGATTTAGCCCATGATCGGTTTCCGGCAATAGTATTAATTTCACCATTATGGCCAATTAATCGGAAGGGCTGAACTTTGTCCCAGGAAGTACGGGTATTGGTACTAAAGCGACGGTGGAATAAGGTAAAGCGAGTTTTGTATTTGGGGTTCTTTAAATCCGGGTAAAATTCTTCCAGAGCTTCAGCCTTACAAAGCCCTTTATATACAATAGTCTTAGCAGAAAGAGAGGTGAAGAATAATGCTCCTTCCAGTTTTTTGGCATACAGCTTTGATTTTGTGAGCTGCTTAGCCTGATATAAGAGTTTATCAAAAGAGAGGTCAGTACGTGATCTTTCCGGCCGCTCAATTACAACCTGCTTAATAACAGGAAGCATGACTTTCGCTTCCTTACCAAGTACATTAGTATTGACAGGGACATCTCGGTATTCAAGAATTTTCAGCCCAAAGAAATCAAAGGTTTTTTCAAAGATACTCAGTCCTTTGCTCTGCTTAACTGCATCGTTTGTCAAGAAAAGAGTAGCAATAGCAACGGTATCTTTTTCGTAGCCAAACATATCGAATGGGATATCCGTCATGATACCGGCTCCGTCACCCGTAACTCCATCGGCGCCACAGGCTCCGCGGTGTTCTACACATTTGAGTGCATGCAGGCCACTCTTTAAATGTTCGTTTGCAAATACTCCTTTTCTGCTGGCTATAAAACCCACACCACATGCGGATTTTTCTTCTCCAGTGTAACTTAAATTTATTCGGTTCATAATAATTCTTTCTTCGATGGTTAGGCGAGATTAGAACAGGTAAAAAGCACAATTTTTAGCATTTTGTCAAATTTCGACAGGTACAAAAATCTGTTTTTAAAGTTATTTGAAAGGCGATTTTAACCAAATGTAACTGCTCTGATAAGGTGAAATTGATACTCAATCAGTATTGAGGAGTTGGAAAAGCGCTTACAAAAGAAAAAGCTACTTAGCCTAAATTATTTAGGTTTAAGAAGAAATAAATTTATTTGTTTCAGAAATTAAGGGCAGGAAAGCGAGTATTTTTGAAGAATAGCACCTAATAAAGACAAGACTCTCAAATTATTCAGTATATCGGACTTCGATATCAGCTGCCTTCATCTGTTTCTTTAGCTCCCGAATCTCAATTTCTTTGAAGTGGAAAATGCTTGCAGCCAAGACAGCATCAGCATTGCCATTTTTAACGGCATCAACGCAATGTTGAATAGTACCTGCACCGCCGCTGGCAATAACGGGAATATTAACCAGGCTATTTATTTTGGAGAGGATCTCGATATCGAAGCCGCTTTTGGTGCCATCGCGATCCATGCTTGTGAGTAAAATTTCACCGGCTCCTCGTTTTTCTACTTCCTGCATCCATTCGATAGCATCAAGGCCGGTATCTTCAGTTCCGCCTTTCACATAGACATTCCAGCTGGGGCCATTTCTTTTGGCATCAACAGCAGCAACAATTGCCTGTGCTCCGAAGGCTGCAGATGCTTGATTAATGAGTTCGGGATTTCTGACAATACTGCTGTTCAGGGAGACTTTGTCGGCACCTGACTTAAGTAACTCTTCAATTTCATCCACCGTTTTAATTCCGCCGCCAACTGTGAAAGGGATATTTATTTCAGCGGCAATTCTCGTAACCAGTTGAACGAGTGTTTTACGTTTTTCGAGCGTAGCCGTGATGTCAAGGAATACGAGCTCATCGGCTCCCTCGTCGCTGTATCTTTTGGCTAATTCAACGGGGTCACCGGCATCACGAAGTCCTTCAAAATTTACACCTTTAACTGTACGCCCATTTTTAATATCCAGGCAGGGAATAATTCTTTTAGTGAGCATATAATAATTTAGCTATTGAAGAGACCTTAAATGTTAACTCTTTGAATAATTTTAGCTACTTATAATATAGAAAATAATCAGTAATGGATTTTTGAATGCTTGCAAAAAGTAGTTTTTAAATTCTGTATTAAATCAGAAATAATTAGTTCTCATTCTTAATTTAGAAATATGAAATTTAAAATCACTTCCTTAGATCGATCGGCAAAAGAGATTGTAAAACAGGTTATTCAAAGCGATCAGTCTCAGCTGCTAATCCCACCCAGATTTAAAGACCTTGAACTGAATATTCCTTCTCTAAAAAAGACAGATAAGCAGATTGGGTTATTTTCAAGTGGGACAACCGGGACGCCGAAGTGTGTATGGAACTCGTTTGAGCGGTTAAAACAAAATGCACTATTCACGGCTGATGCATTTTCTGTTAAACCAGCACACAAACTACTTATTTTAGCTGCTCCTTGGCATGTGGCCGGACTAAGCTGGGCGATCATGGCTGAGAAGTTGGAGTGTGACTATGAATTCATCACCACAAAAAAAGGAGATGATAAACTCTGGCTTAAAGCTGTAAAAGAAACAAAGCCGGCTTACCTGCTTACCGTGCCGGCCGTTCTAAAAGCTCTGTATCAGGAAGATTGGTACGTGCCTAATATTGTATTTGGAGGGTATTCGATTGATCCAAAAGATGTTGATTTATTGGCTCCCCATTGTGAAACTATGATTCAGGGATATGGACAAACGGAAGCGGGCGGATTGATTGCAGCTCACAAGCTAAGAAGTTCAGAAGCTATGGAAAAACTGAGGCACCTTTGTTGTGGTGAACCGATAGAAGGGGTTCAATTAAATTGTAAAGGAACGGCAGATAATCCCGATCATATATTTATTCAATCAGAAACGGCCTTCACTCCAGACGAATATGATTCCGGAGATCTTGGGTTTATGGACAAAGAAGGAAAGGTTTATATCCTGGGAAGAGCAGATGATATACATAGGAGTAAATAAGAAAAAATAGTACTTTACAAGTTGAGTAGGGTTTAATACGTTTAGAGAAATTAATGGGAGAAATAAGATGAGAATACGAGTAGCAAATCTGATACTAATACTGAGTTTTTTAACCCTCATAGCGGCTTGTTCAAATAAGATATCAGGACCGGATGATAGTACTGAGGTTCCGGATGATGTGACTGCTGTTGAAAAGAAGCTTATCAAAAACGGGCAGTCTTTTAGCTTCAATCTCTTTAGAAATACAGTTGCTGAAGATGATTCCCCAAACATATTTATTTCGCCACTCAGTGTCTCTACGGCGCTTGGCATGACGATGAATGGAGCAAAGGGCGAAACGTATAACCAAATGAGAGAAACCCTCGGTTTTAACGGACTTGAATTGGAGGAAATCAATGAAGGCTACAATATTTTAGCAGAACGGCTTAAAACTGCTGACCCCAAAGTAAAAATGCAAATAGCTAATTCTGTTTGGAGTAAACAAGGTTTTGCTGTTGAGGATGAATTTAAAGACAAGCTGGAAAAATATTTTGCAGCAAAAGCGACAGAACTTGACTTCGCAGATCCAAAATCAGTTGAGACGATTAACAAATGGGTGGATAATAATACCAATGGATTAATTGATGAAATTATTAAAAATATTCCTCCCGAAATGGTCATGTATCTGATAAATGCCATTTACTTTAAGGGGGACTGGACTCATCAATTCGATGAAAAGAGGACTAAAGAAGGAACATTTCATCTGGAAAGTGGAGAAGAAGTTATGGCAAACATGATGAGCCAAGAGAGACCTTTTAACACCTACTTTTCAGATGACGTTAGTATGATAGATGTTCCATACGGGGATAGTCTATATAGCATGAGCCTTATGATGCCTGCTGATCGCAATACTTCACTTAATGAATTTATTGCCGGACAATTTACCCAGGAAAACTTTGATTCATGGACATCCAATCTAAGCTACGGTAGAGCACAATTTACATTGCCTAAGTTTGAATTGGAGTATGAAATCAAGATGAATGATATACTCATCAATATGGGAATGGAAGATGCTTTTAGCGGAACTAAGGCTGATTTATCCGGCATTAATGGTGGAGGAGGTTTGTTTATCAGTGAGGTGAAGCATAAAACCTTTGTAACAGTAGATGAAAAAGGAACAGAAGCTGCAGCTGTAACTTCAGTGGGAATTGGGATCACTTCTATGCCTCCATCATTTATTGCTGACCGGCCATTTCTATTTTTGATTAGAGAACACCAGACCGGCGCTATAGTTTTTATGGGGAAAGTTCAGAATCCATCGTAAGCACAGGACTTTTAGGAATTAAACTCCACCATCTGCTCTAAGGAAATGCGATGCTCATAGTAAGCCTTTCCAACAACCACGGCGTCCATCTCAGCTTGTTCAAGCTCCTGTAAGTCTTGAACGGTGGCGACTCCGCCGGAGGCGATGAGCTTGATTTCCGGGAATTGAGATTTCAGCTTTTTATAGAGTTCAACATTTGGTCCGGAGAGTGTCCCGTCTTTGGAAATATCAGTACACAGTACTTCTTGCAAGCCATGTTCAATCATACGGCTCAGAAAAGACTCTACAGATTCATCGGCGGTTTCGAGCCAGCCTGAGTAGGCAATTTTCCCATCCTTTAAATCCATCCCTAAAATCATTTGCTCGGGAAACTTTTTGAGTGATTTCAGCCAGTCCTTTTCATTTTTGATGGCCATGGAACTACAGATTACTTTAGAAAGTCCGGCTTCCAGTAACATCTCTACATCTTCAAACTTCCGAATACCGCCACCGGTTTGCACCGAAATTTCAAGCTCTTCAATAATCTCTTTTATATGGGGAAGGTTAATGAATTTACCTTCTTTAGCTCCATTTAAGTCCACTACGTGAATGTGTTCAAAGCCGGCTTTCTTAAATTCACGGGCCTGTTGTAGAGGAGAATCATTATAGACGGTAACTTCTTCGTAAGAACCTTTGTGAAGGCGAACAGCTTGCCCATTCAGAAGATCAATAGCGGGAATTGTTAGCATAGAGTATTTTTTTGATGCAAAGGTAGGGCTTAAGCAACTTCTTTTCTTAAAACATTCCGTTGTTGTGGGCGAAATTGTCGGGCATGGTTTGAAGGACATCCCAATGTTCTACAATCTTTCCTTCCTCATCAAAACGAAAAATGTCCATGGTTACATAATTATGATCTTCGGTAGGCCACTCCTGGAACGTGTGAAGTACTACCAGGTTTTCTTCAGCAATAGCTTTCTTAACGTGAACTTTTTTCCCGGGATAACCTTCAGCCATTTCCTCGAAATATTTGATAAAGCCTTCCTTCCCGTCTTCTACATGGGGATTATGCTGAATGTATTCAGCCCCGGTGTACTTTTCGATAGCACCGCGCGGGTCATTCTCATTAAACATCTGCTCATAGAAAGCGATGGCATTTTCTTTGTTTTGTTTAAGGTTATTAGTGCCCATATAGACTTTTATTAAGGATTGAGAATGTTTTTTAGAGGTTTTTGAAAAAGGTAGTAATGGCAGTAACCGCTTCATCCGGTTGGTCAGATAACGCTCCTTTTGAGGCTTCCGGAATTAGTAAGAGTTCACTATTGGGTAAAATGGTGGTCCATGTTCGTTGTGATGGTATTGCCAAGGTATCTTGGTCTCCATAAATAATTAAAACAGGGGCCGTGAAAGAATCGAGTTTTCCGGTAAAGTTCCAGTTTCCTACAAATTGAGGTCCCAGCTGTGCCGTGTATTGATAGTAATAAGCTACCGCCTCGGGAGGTGCGTCGCAGGTTGTTCCTTTATAGTTGATTGACTCGCCTCTCTTCAAAGCTATTTGTTTGGCCATTTCCTCGTAGGTATAACAAGTTTGGGCGGGATTTTCTGCTGTTCCGGCCAGCAATTTACTTAGCAGCCGAGAAGCGCGATTGGTAAGTGAAGTGTCGGAAATAGCTTTGGTTTCTTTCGACTTAGCTTGGTAGTAAGCTCCCATTTGTGAACGAATAGGGCCGGTTGAACCATGCATGACTGCTTTCTCGATATTCTCGGGATATTTAAGGGCATACTCTGCAAGCAAGATAGAACCAAAGGAATGCGTAAGTACATTCATACTGCCAAGCTTGAAATGTTGACGAACAGCCTCAAGATCTTCAACAAAATATTGTGGCTTTAGCTTAGAAGAGTCTGCAGGCAAGGTAGATTTTCCGCCACCGCGCTGATCATAAAAGATTAGGGTGAAGTTTTTAGCAAGGGGCTTAGCTGAGGGTTTGAAAGAATTTATACCTGCTCCGGGTCCGCCGTGCATAACTAAAATAGTATCGGGAGCGGTGCCTATAATCTGATAGTATATCTGCACTTCATCTTCGGTTTGAATAAAGCCATCCGTTATAATTTCTTCATCGCTATGATTGCTGCAAGAGATTCCTGCAAATACCACAAGTACTATAATAAGAGATGTTCTGTAAATCATGAGAGTTTTATTTATCAAAATTAATGCAAGAAATAAAGCAAAATGAGCGGATTCCAAATTCTGTCGCGTATGTACTTATGAATGGTGGGCAGAAATAAAAAAGCCTATCGGTCATCGTAATTATTAACAAAACGAAAAAGGATGAAGACAACAGATACGAGCAATAAATATACAATCAACGAGAGGAAACGGGGAGAGCGAAATTTTAAACCCGGCTTAGCCTTAATCACGATATTTAGTTTACTATTTTTTGTGATGGGTACATTCCAAGTAAAGGCACAAAGTGGAGGCCTTAGCCTGGATGGTGATGCTGATTATGCCACGGCTGGTGATAGTCCGGCGCTGGATATTTCAGGAACCAGCATTACCGTGGAAACATGGGTAAAGCATGATGGAAATAGTGAAGAAGATGCTTTTCTAATAAACAAAGCCATTAGCTCTGATGGGTATCGTCTTCAGCTGAGCGGAGAAGGAGATGAAACCTACGTCCGATTTGTAGTTGGCGATGTATCCAATAACGGTCCGGCTGTTTTCTCGGAAAGCGGAGTTCCGGCTAACCGATGGACTCATGTTGCAGCAACCTATGACGGGCAATTTTTGAAAATATTCATCAATGGTGAACTGGACGCTACATCACAGGAAACACGGACTATTGATGCCAATGATGCCAGCTTAACTTTGGGGGTGAATCCCGCACTCACCGGAAATTTCTTAAGCGGGCAAATGGATGGCGTTCGAATTTGGAATACCGTTCGTTCAGCAACCGAAATTGCAGATTTTTATCTTGAAGAATTATCGGGAAGTGAAAGCGGACTTGCTGCTTTATATCAATTTTCTTCGGTTAGCGGAAGTTCTGTTAGTGATCGAGCCGGCTCAAATACTTTAACGGTAAGCGGTGATAATGCAGGAATTGTGAGTCCCGGCGCATTTCCAATTGCCCCTGATCTTTATACACACAACGGAAACGGTTCGGTTACACTAACCTGGGATGAACGCTTAGGTCCTAATGATGAAAATGATGCGGCTTCCTTTGACATTTATAGATCTACTCAACCTGATGGAAGTGATCGACAAAGCGTAGCTACCGCAGATCCTTCAAACAGTTCTTTTACAGATGAAAATGTTACCAATGGTACTACCTATTATTATGAAATCACCTCCACAAACGGCTCGGGCGATGAAAGTGATTATTCTCACTTAGTAACAGCTACGCCATTTCAAACCATGGGTGGCGGGAGTCTTAATCTCACAAAAAATGCGTACGGTATTGTTTCGGATCGTCCTTCACTGGATATAACAGAAACGTCTGTTTCGGTACATGCATGGATTAAACATGATGGCCAAAGTGATGAAAATGCCGTTATTGTATCAAAAGGATCTACTTCAGACGGATATTTGCTTCGGTTTGATGGAACAGGACAAGCCCCTAATATTGCTTTTGCTATCGGCGATATTACGAATTCCGGGCCGACTATCTTTTCTAACTCCAGCATCCCGGCCAACCAGTGGACGCACGTTGCTGGAACGTATGATGGAAGCGATCTAAAGATTTATGTTAACGGACAATTGGATAAAACTGAGCCCGAATCAAGGACGATTGACGGTAACGATTTTAACCTGTTTGTTGGTGCTGATGCTGCAGCTTCTGATCAGTTTTTCAGCGGGAAAATTGATGAGCTTGGAATCTGGAGCACTACATTATTGCGCCAGGATATTGAAGACAGCTTCAATAAGGAGCTTACCGGAAATGAAGAAGGCCTTGAACTGTATCATCGGTTTGATGACTCTGGCAACTCCATTGTCCGAAGTATGGATACCTATCACACCGATATGGAGCTAACCCCGGTAAATGGCTCAGTGAATGTGGCTACTCCTGGAGTATTTCCTATAGCTCCGTACAGCTATGCATTAGGTGCTGAAACTTCAGCAGATATTGAGCTTGTTGATCGGGAGCCAATAGTTCCTTCAGAGTATAAAGTGTATCGTTCATCACAGCAAACGCTGTCAGATCGAGCTGAGGTAACGACCTTGTCACAAGGTGTGACGTCATCAACAGAAGTTGCTTTGCAGGCTGAACAAAGTTATTACTATCAGGTCACTGCAATTAATGCAGACGGCCAAGAAAGTGATTACAGTCATCCAGCTCCGATAAGAGCATCCTCCTATGAAGCAGGAAATGCGTTAAAACTGGATGGTGATCTGGATTATGTGAGGTTTGATGATCGAAATTCTTTGGACGGCTATGAGCAGTTGTACGTTAATTTTGAAGAAACGATTACGGTAGAAGCCTGGGTAAATCACGATGGCAATAGCGACGAAAATGCTGTTATTCTCCAAAAAGGTGCGAACAGTGATGGGTACCTACTCCGCCTGGAAGGGATTGGAAGCTCAGTAGCTGCCTCATTTACCGTGGGTGATATCACCAATTCCGGTCCAAGAGTTACCACAAATTCAAGCATACCGGCTAATCAATGGACGCACATTGCCGCGACCTACGATGGAACCGATTTAAAGATATTTGTAAACGGTTCTCTTGATGCCGTTGATTCTGAAACCAGAAGTATTGACGCCAATACACATCCGTTTTTAATTGGAGCAACCAATGCTCTGGATGGCAACTTCTATAGTGGCGAACTGGATGATATTCGAGTTTGGAATGTGGCGCGATCTGAATCTGAAATTGCGGATAATTACTACAAAGAACTGAATGGTAATCACGATGACTTGATTGCCTATTTCCGGTTTGATGAAAATCAGGATGAAGGCGAAACAGCTGCGTCAGATATCACCTACAGTTCTGCCAGACGAGCAATGAGTGGAAACTTAAGTGGAGATGCTACTTTTGTGAATTCAAATGCACTAAGCAGTCAGCCGGTTGTTTCAAATCCTCTTCCCGAAATTACCCTGGATGAAGATTTTGGAACCTTTGTAGCGGCTGATCTTGATTCGGTTTTTCAGGATGACGACACCCCAAATTTAAGCTACTCTATTGCCGTTCCGTGTCATATCGTAGAAGCTGAAATTCAGAGTGATACAAGTTTAGTATTCACTTCATTGGAAAACATCTTTGGAACAGATACGCTCACTATTAGAGCTACTGATGGGGCTTCTTCCATCGAGCAATCTTTCCTTGTTCATGTAGAATCTGTGAACGATGTGCCGGAATTAGCCGGATTTGAAAACAACCTTCAGGTACCCATTGAAGGAGAATATACGGCAGACATGTATGCACGCACAGCCGATGTAGAATCTGCTGATAGCGCACTTACATTCAGCTTCGCTGTAGATACCACCGGTATTAACGTCGATTTTGATGGGCAGATGTTAACACTTTCTCCAAACGGTGACTTTGACGGTTCAGGCATACTGGACATTGAAGTGACTGATGAAGCAGGAGAAACAACATCCTTATCTGTTGGAATAGATATGGTATTGGGTACAGACATTGTGAATGAATCCGGTGTGCCGGAAGAATTCAGTTTGGCAAATAACTATCCAAACCCCTTCAACCCAACTACTAAAATAGAATATGCATTACCCGAAGCTGCTGATGTTCGCTTAACAGTGTTCAATTCTATTGGGCAGGAAGTGGCCAACTTGGTAAATAGCAGGCAATCAGCCGGAACACATCGCGTTGATTTTGATGCTTCACAACTTCCGAGTGGGATGTACATCTATCGCTTAAAAGCCGGCGAATTTGAACAAATTCGTAAGATGACTCTCATCAAGTAAACAGCTTTTAGTTAACCTAACACACAAAGCGTCTGCCTTAATCGGTAGGCGTTTTTTTATTGGAAGTTATTAATTACAGTTTCTTCAGGAACACTGGTTCGGTTGGGGATGTTTAGCTCGAAGTTGTAAGAAGTATTAATATCACAAAAATCGAATATCAAATGCCCAACAAATCTCACATTCAGTTAAACGACCTGACGAAAAGTTATCAGGAGGGAGACAAACTGCGCTCCGTGCTGGATGAATTAAATCTATCCGTTAAGGAAGGGGAGATGATAGTGCTGCTTGGCCGCTCCGGCTCAGGAAAAAGTACACTGCTCAATATGGTAAGCGGGATTGATAAACCGGATCATGGTGAAGTTATAATAGGCGGAACCAATCTTGCGGCTCTGGATGAAAAGAACAGAACACTTTTCCGCCGAAAAAATATTGGCTTCGTATTTCAATCTTTTAATCTCATCTCAACCCTGACGGCTCATGAAAATGTATTGCTTCCACTGAAATTGAAAGGGGCTACGGATGATGAAACCCTCGATAAAGCTCAGCAATTTTTAGATCAGGTTGGGCTCGGAGATCGCGGTGATAGTTATCCGGATCGACTTTCCGGTGGTGAGCAACAGCGGGTAGCTATAGCTCGGGCGCTGGCACATGAGCCAATGCTTATTCTTGCAGATGAACCGACTGGGAATCTCGATTACGAAACCGGCCGACAAATTTTAGATATCCTCAACGACCTGGTGCGCGAAAACGGACGCACCATGATTATTGCAACACATGACCGTGATATTTGCAAAATCGCTGACCGGGTAGTTGAGTTGCGTGGCGGGAAACTGTCGGAAGTGGAAGATATAGCCGAAGCCATTAAATGATGAGCAATCCCAAAGATTCAAATTTACTCTGGCTTTCCAGTTTACGCTTTTTGATGCGCCATCCCTGGCATTTTGCGCTTTCGATATTGGGAGTAGCTCTGGGTGTAGCGGTTGTCGTTTCCATTGATTTATCAAACAGCAGTGCCAAAAAAGCCTTTTCTCTTTCAACAGAAGCTGTTACAGGAAAAGCCACACATCAAATTCGAGGTGCTGCTGAAAATCTGGATGAAGAGACCTACCGGCAAGTAAGATTGGATGCCAAAGTTCGAAAATCAGCACCAGTGGTTGAAGGCTATGCCAGAGTACAGGGAGTAAACCGAACATTTCAGATTTTAGGAGTAGATCCCATTGCTGAAGCTCCGTTTAGGGATTTTGCCAGCCAGGAAGCGGGTATTGAACTATCAGAATTTATGAATGGCGAAAATACCGGACTGGTTTCTGAGACGGTCGCCGAAGAATTGAACGCAGAAATAGGCGATACCCTTTCGCTTTCGGTGGGAGGGCGAGAGTTCAGTCTTCGGTTAATTGGATTGATTGAAGCCAGTGACGACCGGAGTGCGCAAGCTTTGGAAAGTCTCGTGGTGGTGGATATCAGCACGGCTCAGCGCCTATTCGATATGCAAGGAGCGTTGACACGAATCGATCTCATCTTGCCTTCAGAAAATGAAGAAGCACTCAAAGAAAAAATTCGCCCTAATTTGCCCGAAGGAGCCGCTATTGTCCGTTCCGAATCCCGCACGGAAACGGTTGAGCAAATGACGCGCGCTTTCGAGTTCAACCTCCAAGCCCTGAGTATGTTGGCATTGTTGGTCGGAATGTTTCTGATTTACAACACCATGACTTTTTCAGTAGTACAACGTCGCCCATTGATTGGACGGTTGCGAGCGCTGGGAGTCACCCGAAATGAAATCCTAACCACCGTCCTCAAAGAAGCGGTTTTGATTGGGTTTTTAGGAACTGTAATCGGAATTGTAGCCGGGATATTCTTAGCTCAGGTTTTGGTGAAGTTAGTTACTCAGTCCATTAATGATCTATACTTCGTACTCTCCGTTCAAGAACTTTCTATCGACCTCTTTTCACTTGGAAAAGGAGCCATATTAGGAATTGGAGCCACCATGATTGCGGCATTTTGGCCAGCGCGTGAAGCTTCTCAAGCCGAAGTATCGACCGTGCTCCGACGATCTTCAAACGAATCAAAAATCACTGGACGGATTATACCGCTCGCATTAATTGGCCTTTTGGTTGGATTAGGCGGAGTAGGCGTGTTGCTCATTCCTGACGGAGGTATTGTCGCCGGATATTCATCCCTGTTATTTATGATTGTCGGCTTTGCACTCATCATTCCTTTGATGATTGTAGGAATGGCAAAAGTATTGCGCCCGATTTTAGGAAAAATAAGCGGACTGATTGGTAAAATGGCCGTCCGAGGAGTGGTGACTGAACTTAGCCGAACATCCGTAGCTATAGCTGCTTTGGTGGTAGCAGTTGCGGCTACCGTGGGTGTTGGGGTGATGGTAGACAGTTTCAGAACGACCGTTGTTTCCTGGTTGGAATCTCAACTTCAAGCCGATATTTATGTTCAGCCACCAAGTTCCGTAGCCCGAAAAGCTGATGCGACACTGGAACCTATGCTCGTTGATCTACTTCGTGAAACGGAAGGAGTAGCAGATGCCAGCAGCGTACGAAGCGTTGATGTCCGAACCAATAAGGGCACGGATAATCTGGTAGCCATAGATCAGGGAGCAGCAGCTAAGCAGACTTATCAACTAAAAACCGGTACCGATAGTTTTTGGCAGCGATACACTGAGCAGTCAATCATCATGGTTTCTGAGGTGTACGCTTATAGAAATAATGTTGCTATAGGAGACACTCTTACTATAGAAACCGATAAAGGGAATTCCCCTTTTGTAATACAAGCAATCAATTTTGATTATGCGTCGGATATTGGCACCCTCACCATCAGCCGTCAGGTGTATGATCAATTTTTTGATGATGATGCCATTTCAGGTTTGGCTTTGTATGCTGCGGAGGGAGTGGAAGTTGAGCAGTTGGTAGAACGACTTCGTGAACGATCAGCAGGAATGCAGGAAGTTTTTATCCGTTCCAATAAAGGACTTCGTGAAGCTTCCATAGAGATTTTTGATCGTACTTTTACCGTTACCATAGTGCTGAGGATGCTGGCTATTTTGGTTGCCTTTATTGGTGTTTTATCTGCTTTGATGGCTTTACAGCTGGAGCGATCTCGTGAATTAGCAGTGTTGCGTGCAAATGGAATGACGCCGGGACAACTTTGGAATTATGTAGTGACACAAACCGGAGTAATGGGAGTGATGGCCGGATTGCTTTCGGTTCCACTCGGTATTTTGATGGCTTACATTTTGGTATATGTCATTAACCTGCGATCATTCGGTTGGACGCTGCAGTTTATGATTTCTACAGAAGTATTATTGCAAGCCGTTGGGTTGGCGATTCTTGCGGCTTTACTTGCCGGACTCTATCCATCATGGAAAATGTCAAAAGCCAATCCCGCTGATGCATTGCGGAATGATTAGAAAATTTAATGGAGCCACGAAATCTCTAAATCACCAACATAATTTGTTTGAAATGAAACGGTTCAATTTCACGTAGGGGCAATTCATGAATTGCCCCTACGTGAAATAACGATTTATAGACAAAAACAGTAGATCAACAATTCGTGTTTTTGTGTTTTCGTGGCAAAAAAAGAGAAACAGTATGAAAAAAATTATTTGGATAATTGTAGTCACTTTCCTGCTATTAGGCGTAGGATATGGGGTATACCAAGCTTTTCAGAATGAATCTGATATCTCGGCATCGGTCTCTGTAGCCGAGGCAATGGGAGGGGGAAGCAGTGAAGGCTACCTGAGTGCAACCGGACCCCGGGAATTTGTATTTCCTGACGATCATGGACCTCATCCCGGTTTCAGAACTGAGTGGTGGTATTACACTGGCAATGTATTTACCGAAGAAGGCCGACAGTTTGGTTATCAGTTCACCATTTTCAGGAGTCAGCTTAATCCCCCGGATAGCGGAGAAGTTGGAACCGCTCAAGGTTCAGACTGGAACACCGATCAGCTATATTTGGGCCACTTTGCTATTTCAGATGTTCAAGAAGAAAATCATGTTTTTGATGAGCGATACAGTCGGGGAGCGGCAGGTTTGGCCGGTGCTCAGGTAGAACCCTATGAGGTCTGGCTGGAAGATTGGTCCATTGAACGGATCGATACCCAAAACTCGGATGACAAAAACTTCCCGGTTCGACTTTCGGCAACTATGGAAGATGGTTCAGCCATTAATTTTGTAGTTACACCCGATAAGCCTCTGACCTTGCAAGGCGAAGAAGGGTTCGATAAAAAAGGCCCGGAAGAAGGAAATGCCTCATACTATTTATCATTCACCCGAATGGATACCGAAGGAACAGTCACTTTAGATGGACAAGAATTTGAGGTGGACGGACAAAGCTGGATGGATCACGAATGGAGTACTTCAGCACTGGACCGAGAGCAGGAAGGATGGGACTGGTTTTCATTACAGCTCTCAAACGGTTATGATTTAATGTATTATCAGCTTCGGAATAGAGATGGTTCCGTAAGCGCATTTACCACGGGTTCTTTGGTTGGGCCGAATGGTGAAAAGACCACCATCACCCCGGAAGATGTGAATTTAGAAGTACTGGATCGTTGGGAAAGTCCGCACAGTGGAGCAAATTATCCCTCAAAGTGGGTGATGGAAATTCCGGGCCAAAATATACGCCTGGAATTAGCTACACTTTTTGATGATCAGGAAATGGATGTTTCTGTGCGTTACTATGAAGGAACACTAAAGGTTGGTGGAACTATGAATGGGGAAGAAATCAGTGGACAGGGTTTTATCGAGATGACAGGTTATGATGATGAGTAAGTTTCAAGCACCAAATTCCAAGGGACAATTTTCCCATTTTCTTAGTTGTGCAGATCGTTCTTGCCAAGAATTAGGGATCAGAATGACTTGGTATTTATTCTGTGCTTTTATTAAGTCGGTATTAAATTTTAGGAAATGCATTGTTTCGGGCTCATAAAATGGTGAACTTCACACCCGAAAAAGCATACAGATATATAAAATGGCTGATATTAAAACACTGACGCAAAAAGACTACGACTTTCTGATTGAATTGGAAGAACTACTTTACGATCGCAAAAATGAGATGCCTTCCGGTTCTTACACTACTTCTATGTTCCAAAAAGGCATCGATAAGATCGCTCAAAAAGTAGGAGAAGAAGCGGTTGAAACGGTAATCGCATCAAAGAATAAAAAGAATAAAGAGACTATTAACGAAGCTGCAGATCTTATTTTCCACCTCATGCTGCTTTTAGCAGAGAAGGAAATTCCGTTGCACAAAGTGATTAAGAAGCTTCGAAAACGTCACGACAAAGGTTCACATAAGCATATCGGTGAGTAATTTCGTTATTGGTAATTCGTTAATCGTATACAGGCTATAATTAATTACGAATAACGATTAACGAATTACGAAATCAAATAACGAAATTTTAACAGCTCCTGCCTTCTTTGTATCTTTATTGATTAAAGTGAGACGCACCTATACCCCTACATGAATAATATTCGAAATTTTTGCATCATTGCCCATATTGACCATGGGAAATCTACACTAGCCGACCGCCTGCTTCAGCTAACGGGTTCCATTAGCGAACGCGAAATGCAAGAGCAGGTTTTGGACGACATGGATCTGGAACGTGAACGAGGCATCACCATAAAAAGTCATGCCATACGCATGGACTATCAGCGTCCCAATGGCGATAAGTACACCTTCAATCTTATTGATACTCCCGGCCACGTTGATTTTGCTTATGAAGTTTCCCGTGCTCTGAAAGCGTGTGAAGGAGCTGTCTTAGTAGTTGACGCCGCCCAGGGAATTGAAGCCCAAACCTTATCGAATTTATATCAAGCTATTGATCAGGGCCTCGAAATTATTCCGGTGCTGAACAAGATTGATCTTCCCGGTGCAGAACCCGAAGAGGTGGGACAGCAGATTGTAGATTTACTTGGCTGTGACCATGATGAAATCCTGCATGTTTCCGGGAAAACCGGGGAAGGCGTCGACAAGCTTCTCGAAGCGATTGTAGAACGCGTTCCCGGCCCAAAGCGTGAAGACGATAAACCATTAAGAGCCCTTATCTTCGACTCTATTTTTAATACCTATAGAGGCTCTATCGCCTATGTGCGTGTGATGGAAGGTACGCTAACGAAAGGCGACCTCTTCAAATTCATGGCCAATAAAAAGGAATATAACGCGGAAGAAATTGGCTACCTGAAAATGGAAAAGGAGCCTACAGAAGTGCTTCGTGCCGGTGACGTAGGCTATGTAGTTGGGAGTGTAAAGTCATTGCAAGATGTCCGCGTGGGGGATACCATTACGAAAGTAAAAAATCCTGCTACGGTACCTATTCCCGGATATCAAGAAGCAAAACCGATGGTGTTTAGTGGAATTTTCCCAACTGATGCTGATGATTTTGAAGACCTCCGCTCGGCCCTTGAAAAACTTCAGCTAAACGATGCCTCTCTGAGCTACGAGCCTGAAACTTCCAAAGCCCTTGGTTTTGGTTTCCGTGCCGGATTTCTGGGACTACTGCACATGGAAATTGTTCAGGAACGGCTCGACCGTGAATTCGATATCGATATTATTACTACGGTTCCTAACGTTCAGTATGAAGTGAAACTGGAAGATGGCGGCAAGATCATTGAAGTTGATAACCCGAGCCAGATGCCGGAAGTTTCCGACATCGATGCAATATATGAGCCGTATATCAAAGCGAGTATTATTACGCCGGCTGATTATATTGGTCCGGTCATGAAATTATGCCAGGATCGAAGAGGTATTTATGTAAATCAACTCTTCATGCAAAATAATCGCGTCGAAATTACGTATGAATTGCCAATGGCTGAGGTTGTTTTTGATTTTTACGATCGCTTGAAATCCGGAACACGCGGATATGCCTCACTGGATTACGAGTTCATCGAATTCAGAAAAGGCGACCTGGTTCGTTTGGATATTGTTTTGAATGGCGATCAGGTGGATGCATTATCAAGTATCACCCACCGTGACAAGGCATATTACCTTGGGCGGAAAGTTTGTGGAAAATTAAAGGAACTTATTCCTCAGCAACAGTTTGAAGTAGCTGTACAGGCTGCTATCGGAAGTCGGATTATTGCCCGTGATACCGTTCGCGCAATGCGTAAAGATGTAACCGCAAAATGTTATGGCGGTGATATCTCCCGTAAACGCAAGCTGCTTGAAAAACAAAAAGAAGGTAAAAAACGAATGAAACAGGTAGGTACGGTTGAAATACCTCAGGAAGCATTCCTTGCCGTTCTATCTATGGATGAAGACGACAGATAAATTTTATGGAAAAAGTGACTAAACGAATTCTATTATTCTTCGTATTGATGGTAATGATATCAACAGCTGCACAAGCACAATTCGAAGAACCGGTAATTAAAAAGGTAGAAAATACTAAAGAAGCACGGGCTGAATTCCAGTCCCGATTCGCAGATATTAAATGGACCGGACAGGGATTTAGGTTTAATGAATTAGATCGTATCCCGGCCATCGAAATCCGAGCAGTATTGCAAGGTGCTTATGGCGACCCCACCCAAAAAGTAGAAGATATCATCGAAAAAGATGGATATCTGCGGGATGGAAAATCCATACAGTTTGAATATTGGTTCGTGATTGATGGCGAAATACCTATGATGGTTTTAGATCTGGAAGGTCCGTTTGATAATGGATTGGTGTATGTTGGAGCCAGCCGCTATGTGGATTTAATGCCACAGGTAAAGCGAACACTGACAAAAGAACTTAGGGAAACATCTCCCAAAGAATACGTTGACTATTTTTTCTCACCGGAAAGAGGACAGTGGTATAAAGTTACTTATGAGGCCGGTGAGTACAGAAAAGAGGAAATCAAGAAGCCCTCACATATCAAAACATAATTAATACCCCCAATCTTGGAAGACAATAAGAATCCCGACGAGCAAGGACTAAGCTCATACTGGAAAAAACGGAAGGCTAAAAAGGAAGAAGAAAATAAGAAAGCGAAATCATGGCTCCGTGAATGGGTTGATGCCATCGTTTTTGCGTTTATAGCAGCAGCTATTTTACGAGCATTTCTATTTGGCTCCTATAAAATTCCAACTCCATCTATGGAGAAAACGCTGATGACGGGAGACTTACTTATCGTCTCCAACATCACCTATGGTCCAAGAACACCTATGGGACTATGCATGCCGTTTTTACAAGGATGGTGTGTTCCCGGTGTGGAGTTACCATGGACCCGCTTGCCCGGCTATCGTGATATAGAGCGTAATGACATCTTCGTATTTAACGTGCCTTGGGAAGTAAAACCCGTATCGCAAAAGACGAATTATATAAAAAGAGCCGTAGCTATTCCGGGTGACACGATGTCGATCGAAGATAAAATTCTTTACATCAACGGAGAGAAGTCGGTTCAACACGAGGGAGTTCAGCGGCATTATGTTTTAAGAATGGCAGAAAGAGTCAGGCTGAGCAATGCAAAAATGGAGTCCGTAGGTGGAGAATTGATGGGTTACACCAATCAAGATACCTATGTAGTAAATATGTCGGATGAGGTGGCTGCAACGGTAGGCGGGTGGGCTGAAGTTGATACCATGTATTTAAATGTGACACCTGAAGGAAGTTCTGAGAGAAATTATGTACAAAGTTCAGGTAGTTTTTCGAGAGGATTTAATAACCCGGATCAGCTCCCTGAAATTGTAGTTCCATTTGAAGGTCAAGAAATCCAGATTACAGATGAAAACTGGTACGTTTACGAAGACATCATTGAGCGCTACGAGAAGAATGATCTTCGAAGAGAAAATGGCACTATTTTTATAAACGGTGAAGAGACTAACACCTATTCCATTCAGCAAGACTACTTTTTTGCGATGGGAGACAACCGCGATAACAGTCAGGATTCCCGATTCTGGGGTTTTGTACCAAAAGATCACGTGATTGGAAAAGCAGCTATTATTTGGTTTTCGTTGGACGGGTGGGTTCCAAGATTTGAACGAGTGTTTAACCTGATCGACTAAAGTTAGGTCAGGTTGGTTTGAATTTTATCAGGACCTGACACAATTATTTGGTGTTCTGAACATTATAAATACGTCTCTTAGCTTTGAAGTAATATCAAAGCTTACTATAATGGGGTAAATGTCGAGGTAACATAGGTTTAAATGCTATGTTAAAATTATTTGTTCTTCACCAAATCACGATATGATGGAAAAATCAGCTACTCTTTCTAAGCAAGAGCCATATCTCAATCTTTTAAAAAAGCTGTTCTTTTTTTCAATATTCATTCCTTTGTTTTTCTCTTCCTGTAATGAGCAAAAAGTTAGAGTTGTGAAATGGATTGAATATGAGCCGATCTATATGACGGAAGAAGAATTTAACAATGCAGCGGTAGCTGAAAGCCCTCGTGATCTTGTTGAGCCCGGTAAAATCTATATCTATCAGGACTATCTTTTTGTAAATGAAATTAACAAAGGTATCCACATCTTTGATAATTCGAACCCTGCTTCTCCAACCAATCTGGGTTTTATAAATATACCTTTAAATAAAGATTTAGCTATAAGAAATGAGTTACTGTATGCTGATTCCTTCACTGATATTTTGGTTTTTGATATAGCCAACATTCAAAACCCGGAACTGCTTCATCGCAAAGAAGATGTGTACAATATCCAGTCAAGTAATCTGCATTTACCCCATCAACAAAATGATACGACCAAAGGTATTATTGTAGATTGGAAAGAGATTAAAAGGAAAGAGGTATGTAGCGATGACTACTATAGTTGCGGCCCAAGATTGGGATGGAATGATAGTAGTTATTTCTCAACACAGGGTGTCTCGACTTCTTCAGATGGAAATGGTGGGAATAGTATCGGTAAGGGCGGTTCGATGGCTCGTTTTGCGATAACAGGTAACTTCCTATACGCGGTTGATGAGGGGAGTCTTACGACATTTGATATTTCAAGTACTGAACCTGTGCAAACAGATATGAAGAATATTGGAGCGCGGATGGAGACGATATTTCCCTATAAAAATTATCTCTACTTAGGCTCTCTTTCCGCCATGTATATTTATGATATATCAACGCCTGAAAACCCACAAGAGAGATCAGAGTTTAGTCATTTTAGGGCATGTGATCCGGTAGTTGTAGAAGATGATATTGCTTATGTGACCCTAAGAACCGGGGCAGAAGGATGTCCTAGAATTTCAAATCGATTAGTAGTAATTGATGTTCGGGATCCTGAAAATCCAAGAGAGATTAAGAGTTATGAAATGAAAAACCCTTACGGGCTTGGAATAGATGGAGATATTTTATTTGTAAGTGAAGGGGATAAAGGCATTAAAGTTTTTGACGCTTCTGTGCCCGGAGATATAAACATGATACGCTTCGTCCAGAATATTAAAAGCTTCGATGTTATTCCCTTCAATAACGTGCTCATGGTAACCGGGAAAGATGGAATTATTCAGTATGATTATAGCAATATCAAGAATATTAAACTTCTGTCAGTAATACCTGCTGTAGAAGAGTCTGAATCCGAATTCTGATCCTATTTAATAAAATCGAAAAAGAAGTCTTTTAATTATGCAGAATTTTAATATTAGGCGGGTATTTTTAATCTTTTTTTTTATGATGATGCCGGGACTTTTAGCTGCCCAGTTTGGTAAAGTACAGGACGTGATTTACCTGAAAGACGGCACAATTCTGCGCGGACAAATTCTGGACGAGTCCAATGAAGAAACCCTTAAAATTCAGATTACAGGCTATAATGTAATTGTTGTAGAGAGAGATGAAATCGACAAAATAACGCAAGAAAAACGACCACGGGCTGAGTACTACAATAAAGAAGGCTATATAAATACTACCAGTTTAGTCTTATCTCCGGGGGAGCGTGGAAGTTCAGCTCGTTTTGGAATGGTGAACGGCTACCAAGTGGATCCAAATTTTTCAATAGGATTGGGGTTAGGTTATTCCTCTTACAATGATGCTCCGCTAAGTGCTATTCCTGTATTTGTAGATTTGAAATATAAAATCCTTAAAGCAAACAGAACCCCGTTTGTATTTGTGAAAGCGGGATATAATTTTAGCGTCAATGAAAAGACAAGTGGAAATCAGAATAATGATGGCTTAAACCTCAAAGAGCAGATCAGCGGAACTATGCTGAATACGGGGATTGGGCTTCACTTTGACGTTGCTAAAAATTTAGCGCTGAATTTTACATTTGGCTATCTGGCGGATAATCTATCCTATACAGAAATGTTTGGTTTCAGGGAAATTGAGACAAAGCTTAAATACAGAAGAGCTGTAATCGGTTTTGGGCTTAGTTTTTAAGAGGGATTTTAATGCCGGTCAAGATATTTAGGTAATCAAGACTAATATCACGATCACGTACTATAGTTCCAAGAGATACTTCGGTGATGAATATGATCTTATGTTGGATTTCAAATCCAAAGCCTAAGTCGAACCCTGTGTCATAATAATTTCTATCATATTCCAGAGTTTGTGTAAATGGAGGCCAATCATTAGTTCTACTATTAATTCCTTTAAGATTTTTAAAGTAATGGCTTACACCGGTCTTTCCATAGAAGTCGAAAAACTCAAGTGAAAAAAGGTCAGCTTTTAGTTGTATCGCAATATATTTTGCAGTTGTTGTAAAGTCATCACTATAACCAAATCCACTTCTGTTAATATCTTGTTCAAAAAAGTAGCTACCAGTAATAATTGTAGAAAGATGATCATTAATTGTTCTTTCGATTGAAATGTTTAGTCCATCATAGCCTAACTTACTTCCCCCGTGCAGATTATGATAATTCATTCCAACCGCCCAAACCTTTTCAGAATCCTGAGCAATAGACAGGGAAGAACTCAAAAGAAGAAAAGCAGTAACTACTACAGAAACGTAGGTGGAAACTTTTTGAAGCATAGATAAATCCTTGTAATGAATTACAAAGATGTGCTAAAAAAATAAAGGAATCAATAGTTTAGTGAAATACTAAGAAGCTGAGTCAACTACCCTAGAACCTAAGTACAATTATCATTATAAAACCCAGCATTCGTCCGACCGCTTTGGGAAAAGGTCAATTAAGGGAACAGCATGTTTAGCGGTCTGACGATTGGAAAAGCCAAGAAGTTAATTGTTGATGCCTTAACAAACGGTTTCGCCATTTATATTCATCGGACGAGCTGGAGTCGTCAGATGAAAGTAATAGGTTTCTAGGAAATCGAGTATGGGCTTAGTTTTAGAAAGAGAACTTAATTCTTAGCCATCGTTTTGCCTTTGGGGGCTCCTTCCCGAATGGCAAGCTGACCGCATCCGGCATCAATATCATCACCGCGACTGCGACGGACGGTAGCTCTAACATCATTTTTGATGAGTTCCCGCATAAAGTCATCAAGGCGTTCTTCCCGGGCGCGTTTCAGCCCCACACCGGCTACGTTGTTGTACATAATGATGTTCACCTTACTGGGAGCCCACTTCACTATTTTAGCTAAATCACGGGCATCCTGCGGACTGTCATTGAAATTATCGAACAGCAGGTATTCGTAGGTAATGGAGCGTTCGGTAGCTTTGTAATAATGCTTCACGGCATCTTCAAGGCTCTCGAGATTCATGGAGCTGTTGATCGGCATAATCTTATCCCGCTTTTCATCGGTAGCGGCGTGTAAAGAAATGGCCAGATTAAATTCTTCCTGATCATCTGCCAGTTTCATAATCTGCTTGGTCAGGCCAACCGTAGAAACAGTTATACGTTTTGGAGAAAGTTCAATACTAAGTGGATCAGAAATAATATGGGCTGAATTTACAATGGCTTTATAATTATGAAGCGGTTCACCCATCCCCATATAAACGATATTGGTGATTTTCTTCCCGTACTTCTCTTCAGCCAAATCATTGATATACTGAACCTGATCTACAATTTCGCCATGCGTAAGATTTCGGAATAAGCCCATTTTTCCGGTGGCGCAAAAAGCACATCCAAATACACAGCCGACTTGAGAGGAAACACAAACTGTTAGTCGGCGGGCTGCTCCATCGGCAAAGAAATCAGGAATGAGGACGGCTTCAACTTTATACTCTTCATCGGGATCATTCAGTTGAAACAAGAATTTGATGGTCCCATCCTTACTTTCCTGTTGCTGAACCAGTTTTATCCGGTTTATAGTGGCAATTTCACGAAGCTTCTCCCTTAAGTCTTTAGAGAGGTTCGTCATCTCTTCAAAATCAGAGGCTCCCTTTTGGTATAACCATTGAAAAACCTGGTCGGAACGAAAACTTTGCAGTCCCAGATCTTTACAATAATGAGTGAGTTCCTCTTTGGTAAGAGCTTTGAGGTCGGTTTTTTGAGCGGTTTCTGTCGTATTCATAGATAATAAAGATACGGATTAATAAACCGAACATCGACTTGCAATAGCAGGGTTATTTTTAGCCTGGTTCTGATTAGCAGATTGTGCTTAGAAGCATCTGAATTTTTGAAATGATCCGAAGTAAGTCATCGCCTTCAGAAAAGAGGAGAGGTTGAAGTGTTGAGTTAAGAATATAGCATCTTATAAAAGGATCTTTAGATTTCTCAGTCGCGAGCTCCTTCGAAATGACAAGTGAGATTGAAGGAGCACTGAATTAAAATTCACCTTTTTCCGCCTGAATTTTGAGCTCCTTCTCGACGGTTATTCCGAAGAAAGGTATCCTTCATCAGTACCTTAAACTTTTGTTGCTGATCGGAATTAAGCACCGTTTTCATTTCAGACATATGATTATATAAAGCACCTTCAACCTCGATATATTGGTTGGCTAGTCGGCTCATAAGAGAATCTCTTTTTGGTGCTTGATCGGCATCTTTACCCATCATAAAGTCAAAGTAGGCGCGGCGACTTGATTCCAGCTCTTTTCTCAATGCATCCATTTCCCGAAAGTGCTGACGGCGAAGTGCGGCCATGGAATCAACTTGAGATTCGGACAGCCCAAGCTCGTTTTTCATGAACTGGTGAACGGCAGTTCGGCCGTGTTCATCCATTCGGTGTTGTCGCCAGTTCGGTCCGTCGGGCTTATTCATCCAAAGAGTGAATAAAGTCGCTACGTTCAGTGCAATCATAATGAGCAAGCCCGTGAGCGCCCATCTATATTTTTTTTGTGTATCCATTATTCTGCCTCATAAGTTTCGTAGTAGTTCAGGTCAAATACCTGATATTCGTAAGCAAGTTCTTCGATTACCTCCTCGCGATTAGTTAATGTATCTGTAGTAGAGCTGTATTGTGAAATGAAAACCAGATTTAGTACCAGTACCAGAAATACGGCTGCTATTGAAAAAGCGAAGCCATAATCTTTCGATATTTGTGAATCGATGTCAGAAGAAATGCGATTTTCAAGTTTAGCTGTAAGGCGACTGTAAAAGAAGGCATCAGTAGTGGCAGGTTCTATGCCATCCAGAGACTCCATCGTCTTTTTAACTTCTTGTTCAATATGTTTTTTGGTACTCATTTCTTAGTCCAATTCGTTTTGTTGATAATAAGAATACAGTTGTTTCTTAAGGTTTTCTTTGGCCCGATAAATCAAAGATTCTACGGCCGGTAACTTTATTTCCATCACATTCGCTACTTCCTGATAGCTTAACCCTTCAACTTTCTGTAGGGTGAAGGCTACTCGTTGCTTCTCAGTCAGTTTTTCAATTTCACCAAATAATACTTCAGCCCGTTGTTTGTTCTCCAGCTGAATGCCTGGGTGCATACCGTCAGACCGGTCGGGTTGTTCATCCGGTTCAGTAAATATGGAACTCAAAGCCTGAAAAAATCCGGAACGCTTTTTTCGGTTTCTATATCTAATGAGTTCCAGTGATTTCGTCACGGCTATTCGATATATCCAGGTTGAAAGCTGAGCCTCTTCCCGGAAATCACCAATAGAATCAAAAACCTGAATAAATACTTCCTGTGAAACATCTTCGGCATCATGTGGATTTCGCAAAAATCCAAGGCAGGTATTATATACTCGATCTTTATGCTGATTCACCAACTGCTTAAAAGCAGCCTCGTCACGGGCATTCAATCGATCTATGAAATCCGGATCTTCGATCTGTTCTGAAATTTCAGTGTTAATACCTTTATTACTTAGGTGCATTATAATCAGCAAAAACCTGAGATAAAATGCAGGGATTAAAAATCATCCCTGCAAGTATTTTATCAGTTGTTGGATTACTGGCCAAGACGTGTGCCTTGCATTCCAAGTTTAAATGAATCGAATTTAATCCTTTGTTCGTCATTAAGCAGAGATCGAATTTCTTGATGATGGGTAGCTTGTTCCAGCATCATATCTGCTCTGAGTTCTGCAATAGAGTCTATGGTTTCCTTAACGGCTGTTTCGTCGTATGTTTCTGATGTAGTAAGCGTACGCAAGCGAGCTAATTTTTCGCCCATTTGGTTTTTCAAAGGAAGCATAACCTGTTGTCCGTTGACATGAATTTCCAGCACTTGTTCTTTTTGCTCATCACTTAGATCCAGTCGTTCAATCATACCCATGAACCGGTTTCCAGGATTAGCATTGGGTCTTTCCATGCATTCTTGAGGGTTACCTCGAGGACGATCTTTTTGATTAGCTCGTTGCTGAGCTGTAACACTGAAGCTCAATGCGAAAAGGAGTGCAGTAAGGGTAGTTGTTCTAAGAAAAGTTTTCATCGTAAATCTCCATGTAAATGTGGGTATTCATTTACTTAGATGACAACAATTAGAAAAACTTGCAGCAGGTTGGAAAAATATTTGGGCATAATCACAATGGTATAAAAATTGATGTCATTGCGAGGCGCCCGGATGCAGAATGTAGGATTGAGAAGTCAAACAACGAAGCAATCTCCCTGAAGCGGCCTCCCAAGTAGTGCATGGAGATCGCCGTGTCGTAAGGCATGTGGGCCTTTCAGAAATACAGGCTCCTCGCGAATGACAGATGTATTATAGAGGGGAAGTAGTTCACTAAAGCGCGTCCTCCCCTTATGAAGGGGAGGAACAAGGAGGGGTCGGAAAGGGCAAGATGTTAAATCAAAGAAATCCTTGCCAATGGCACTATACTTTTGGGGAAATCACAAGAATGGTTCTTTTTGGATAAATGGTAATCACACTAAAATGGATTCCATGTACACAAGCGAAAGGGTTTCCAACCCTTCGCGCTGGTCGGGAGGGGCTTGATGTGGAATAGGCTTGGTAAACAATTCAGAGAATATTCCAAAGAGCATCCCAGGTAGTGCATGGAGATCGCCGTGACGTAAGGCATGTGGCCAAGTAGGAGCCCGGATACTCCTCGCGAAGACGGGCTTTAAGGAATGACTTGACGTTAAAAAATCAACAATCAGAGATTGTAGACTTCCCATTCAGTTCATTTTTTAACGCTTTCCAGTCGGGAAGAAATTTGGACATAAATCCGTAGAAACGTTTGCTGTGAAGTCGCTCAAGCAGGTGCACCATCTCATGGATCACTACATATTCCAGAAGCTCTGGTCTTTTCTTGGCGAGTTCTAAGTTTAGCCAAACCCTTCGGGCTCGAATATTGCAGGTGCCCCAGCGGGTTTTCATCTTTTTTACCCCAAACTCCGCAACTTCTACGCCCATTTGTGGTTCCCAATTCTCAATCATTTTTGGGATGACTTGTTTAAGCTCCGCCCGATACCACTCTTTGAGAACTGAAGCTCTTTTGGCTTTGTCAGCACCCGGACGAATTTGCAGGAACAGTATTTGATCCTTAATAAAGACTTGCGGCGGTTTGTTCTTCTCAATTACATGAAGCTCAAGTTCCTGTCCCCATACAAGATGTTTTTCACCGGAGATAAATTTTAGGGCGGGTCTTTTGGGCTTCTTTTTATAGTTCGCAAGATGCTTGTGAATCCATGGCATTTTAGCCTCTATAAAGCGTACTACTTCGTTATCAGAAATTCGTCTCGGAACTGAAATTCGAACCTGTTTTTTTGCCGGATACACCCGCAGATTTAGGTTTTTGACGTTCTTTCGGAGCACATCAACCTGCAAGCCGGCAACTTGATGCTGTTCTTTACTGTAGGTTTTTTTACCGGCCATGAGGTAGAGTTTTATTCTTCGTAATAGGCTTTTGCTGCTGTAAGAAGTACATCACCATTAATACGTTCTTTGTAATTTGGGTTCACGTAATTGAACTTTACCATCCCATCAGTATTTAGGATATATACCGCTGGAGCAGGAAGTAAGTGATGATCATAGCCTGAATCTGATTCAAGGTCAATACCTATTGACTTATATTGATCCACGGTTTCTTGATCCACTTTAAAGGCGATACCAAATGCTTTGGCTGCATCCATGGGGCTATCAGAAAGGAGGGTATAGTCAAGTTCATTTTTTGTTAATGCAGTTTTCAGCTTTTCAGGTCGGTCGGGACTGATAGCCACTAACTGATATCCAATATCATACAATTCGTCTTCAATTTTCTGCAATTCAGAGAGGTGTCGACTGCAGTAAGGGCACCATCCACCACGATAGAAAACCAAAATGGTAGGCTTCTGAGATGCCATGTTTCGAAGATTTACGGATTCACCTTCAATAGAGGTGAGTGAGACATTGGGGATCTGTGAACTGATGAGCAGCGGGGTCACTTGATCAGCACTGGCGGCATAATCCTGGGCTTGCAGAAGCGGTACAGATATCAGAAATAATAAAAATATGACCAGGTTTGCTTTTATAGAGGATTTCATGTGTTTTAATTAAAATATTAATATTTTTTTAATGACGATATGAATGGAACAATATCTTACGGAATAACCTTCATAATATCGTAACTCAATAACAGTAAACAATTTAGACCATATGGAAATCGAAAGCACCTACGAATTAATAACGGGGAAATTAGAAACGTGGCTTAACACCACCATTGAAATGTTGCCCAATCTTGCAGTGGCGCTTTTGGTCGTAGTCGTTTTTTATACGTTGGCTAAGATCATTAAAAACTTTGTAGGCAAGATGCTTGGCAAAGTTACCCAAAACAAGACCGTAACCGGGCTTGCACAGACTATATTGGGCGTATTGGTAATCGGTATTGGTGTCTTCATTGCTTTAAGCATCTTGAATCTTGATGGAATGGTTACCAGCTTATTAGCCGGTGCCGGTATTATCGGTTTGGCCTTAGGTTTTGCCTTTCAGGATATCGCTTCAAATTTCATTTCAGGTATTCTGCTTTCTGTTCGTCATCCTTTCGGGATTGGGGACATTATTGAAACCAACGACCTTTTTGGAACCGTAGAAAAGCTGAATCTGAGAAACACAGTGATTCGAACGCCGCAAGGGCAGGTTATCTATGTTCCGAATAAGGTAGTGTACGAAAATCCACTTATGAACTATACGAAAAATGGCGAACGCAGAATTGATCTCTCTTGCGGTGTGTCTTATGGGGATGATCTGGAGAAAGCCCGAAAAGTAGCTCTTGAAGCTATTGATGGATTAGATGCTAAAGATACATCTCGAGATGTAGAACTCTACTATAATGAATTTGGTGACAGTTCCATTAACTTTACTCTTCGTTTCTGGATTGCCTTTGAGAAATTACCACAATATTGGGGAGCACAAAGTGAAGCCATTATGGCGCTTAAAAAAGCTTTTGATGAGAATGATATTATGATTCCATTCCCAATCAGAACGCTCGATTTTGGAATCAGAGGAGGAGAGCAATTGAATGCTTCCATGATTTCAAACGGAAACAAAACTCCTAAAAGCGCGGATTAATTACGTTGTTGTAAACAGATCCGAAATTAAATTCGAAGCCAATAGAGCCGCCATAATTATAAGAGGTGGCTTGTTGGCGGAGATTTAATAACAGCTCTTCTTCGGTGGTCTCACCGGCAGGCAATGCAATTTGATCGTTGATCAACGAATATCGTGCTGAAAAGAAGACAGAAAAGCCACGTAATATTCTAATATTAAATCGTGAGCCAAAATTGACACGGTTTTTACTGAAGTCATTCATATAGTTACCGGCATCAATATTTCCATTGATACTGCCCCAAGGTTGTGTAAAATCCATACGGATTGAAAGCTCCTGTCGCCACAAGAATTCTTCTGTTTTTTGAAAAATCGTTGGTTCTGTGTATTGGTAAAGTGATCCCAGTATTCCATACCGAAAGGTGACTTCTCTTCGCGTGAATTCTCGGTAAGGGAACAGGCTGTATTCAATTGATGGGGTAACACCGATACTTAGGTCAATATTATCCTGAGTTGAGGATCTTACTCTTTGGTAAGCTCCAACGGTCCAGTGTTCAGAAAGGCTGCGTGCCGCAAGACCAAAAAATCGTTGGCTCTCAGTGATGAATACATCTTTTTCTTTATTCCCTTGGTCATCTTTAGAACGAAAAATACGGCGGCGATAATCTTGATTGTAGTCTAACCTTATTTTCCATTTTTCGGTTATTCTTTGGGCTTCAAAACTACCACCAAGTGAAAAATTTTCTTGTGATTGCTCTCCGCTAAAGTTTGTGTTTGCACGAAGCTCAAATACCCAACTGTTCCATTTATCTTCAACAGGAGCTAATTCCTCGTCTGAAAGGGTACCGTTATATATTACATCTAGTTCAGAAAGGATATTGCTTTGACCTAAAAAAGGTATGAGACCCAGTTTCACATACTTTACCAGCTTTCTTCTTCTTTCGTCATCCGTATCAGATTCAGGGCTGATGAATTTTATAATTTGTGACTCTTCACTGAAAGCACCTTTGCCAATATAGTTTAGCGTATGTTCTCTTCCTCCGCTGCCGGTTTGTTGAATAGTTACGAAAAGGTGAACATCCCCATCTGATTGATCCCGAACAAAATTAACGAACTTTACTTCACTGCGAACATAGCTTTCTCTACATCCCCTGCAATCCAGATAAACACTTAGGGCGTTATTTTTAGTACTGATTTCAGTCTGGGCAAAAGAGAGCACAGGTGAGAGTGCCGTCAGTAAAATGAAAATGAATAGTTTTGTCTTAATCAATATCTCAAAGAAAAGGCTTGCGATTTTATTCCGAAGAGAACTTAAGAAACAAATCTACAAGGCTTTGAAAAATATGGTTAAAACGTCTGAATGAGAGTGTTTTTTACCCTTCTTTACTCACGGATAAGATTCATGTCATCGTCCCATTTTGCAACGATACCTCTTTCGCTATTTCGCACACACTCTTCCAGTGTTTTCTTGTCGTAAGAGATACCATGTTTTTTAAGTACGTTTTCAGGAACACCATCCCAGATATTAGCCTGATTTCCTTTGTAGCCCATATCTTTAATACCCATTTCTGTAGTAAAAAAGCCGGTGGCTGTCAGGTTTCTCATCCTATTGAAAAAATTTACCCCGTATTCCATTTCCGGTTTGGCATCATCAGGATATGCAATGTCATCTACAAGCTCTAGCTGCTGCTTCGAAGAAGTATTGATAAAAACTTTACCAAATCGTTTTTTGGATTCATTATCTAACCACATAATTCCACCACGGGTAGGGGTTTGTAGATAAGGCATGTCTTTCATGATGAACTCCATGAACTCAGGCACGCCGGCATCGGTAGCACTTCCCGAAACATCATCGGCCGGGATGATGATATCACTTAATACGGCAACTGTTTTTAGTTCATGTTCGGTGAAAAAGGATGCTGCATGAAGTCGTTCGTCGCGCTTAATCTCTGCATCAGTACGTCCGTATCCGCCTCCGTTTTCCCGAATGATTTTTTTACTGGTTTCAATGTCTTCTTTTGAGATTTCAGCAGGTTCGTTAAGGAAAAACCCTGCTCCAAACGAGCCCGAAACTAATAATCTAAGGTGTTCTCTTCTGTCCATAATAACTATGCCTCTGTTTATCTTAAGTTCTGTTTTTTGAGTTGATCTACGATGTAGTCGGATGCACGCCATGAAAGCGCAAGGATGGTCCAGGTTGGGTTTTTATCAGCCTGAGAAACAAATTGGCCACCATCTACCACAAACAAGTTTTTGCATTCGTGAGCCTGTGAATGTTTGTTCAAAACAGAAGTGCTTGGATCGTCTCCCATTCGTGTGGTACCCACTTCATGAATGATTCGGCCGGGAGCTGCAAGACCATAATTATCTTCTTCACCGGGCTTATTACCTAACAAGATTCCGCCCATTCCGGTCAGTACTTCCTCGAAGGTTTCCTGCATGTGCTTAGCCTGATTTACTTCATGCTCTGTCCAGTTATAATTGAATCGAAGTACGGGAATACCATACTGGTCAACGGTATCCGGATCAATTTCACAATAGTTATCGTATTGCGGAACACTTTCTCCACGGCCTGCAACGCCAATGGTAGATCCATAAATCTTACGGATGTCTTTCTTCAAACCTTTCCCATAGCCACCATTGACAGAAGGATTGCCCATCTCATCTTTGATGTAATGACGCATGCTGTCCATGCCAAAACCAAAACCATAATTCGGCATACCCATTCCGCCACCAAATTCAAGGTGATAGCCACGGGTAAAGTCCAGCTTCTCGCCATCTAGCCACCATGGTGAATACACATGGGCTCCGCCAACGCCATCTTCATTATACCTTTCACGATCAATAAGATCCGGCATAATAGCTGCACGGCTGGCTCCGGTTGAATCGTGGAGATATCGGCCAATCATGCCGCTTCCGTTTCCTAATCCATCCGGATGGGCCGAAGATTTAGAGTTGAGCATAATTCGAGCCGACTCACAAGCTGAAGCTCCAAGCACAACTACTTTGGCCTTGATCTTATATTCCTGCATGTCTTCTTTACTGACATAAGATATTCCGGTCGCCAAGCCCTTACTATCGGTCGTCACTTCACGAACCATAGCGTTGGTGTAAAGATCAACCGTTCCTTGTTGCATAGCCGGTTTCATCAGTGCTGTGCTGGAAGAAAAGTCTGCATAGGCGCTACATGCACGGTTACACTGATTACAGTAGAAACAAACTCCACGCTCGGTATTTATAGGGCGGGTCAAAACCGATTTACGCATTGGAATTACAGGCACACCGGCCTTCTCCCCACCTTTTTTGATATATAATTCGTGCAGCCTTGGCTTTGGAGGCGGGAGAAAATATCCATCCGGATCATTTTCTAGTCCTTCATTGGTCCCAAAAACACCAATCAGTTTATCGACCTTATCGTAATAGGGTTTGACGTCCTCATAACCAATCGGCCAGTTAGCGCCCATTCCATCATGATCTTTGCGCTTGAAATCCTTAGGTCCAAATCGAAGTGAAATACGTCCCCAGTGATTGGTTCTTCCACCCAGCATTCGGGAGCGAAACCAGTCAAATTCAGTTCCATTTTTCCGGGTGTAGGGTTCCCCGTCAATATCCCAGCCACCCCATGCTGCATCAAAATCCCCAAAAGGTCGGGTAGAACCTGCACCCCTTCGCGGGGATTCCCATGGCCAACGGAGTTGTGTTCGATATTCTTCCTTGGCGGGATCGAAATCACCGCCGGCCTCCATCACGGCCACAGCAAGTCCGGCATCCGCCAGAATTTTTGCAGACATCCCGCCACCGGCTCCGGACCCTACAATTACCACGTCATATTCTTTATTGGTTTTTAGTATTTCAAAGCTCATAGTAAATATTGATTATGAGTTAACATTTTTGGCTGGATTCAGTTGAGGTTTTTGACCCGGATATTCCGATAGTAAACTTTACTGTCGGGATCATGGGCTTGAAGGGCAAAGGTGCCGCTGCTGAGTTTAACGGTTCCTTCCCGGTCGTCCGGTTCAGTAAATTCCATAACCGTCTGATCATTAATTTTGAAAGTGATGTCTTTACCCTCTACAATGATATGGTAAGTAAACCATTCTTCATCGGGATGTGGTGCGGTATTCATGACGTCATTGACAGAATAGAGGCTTCCCGTTTTACGCGGGTCAGGATCATATGTAGCATTAACCTGGGCCTCATAGCCTTGTTGCGGCCATCCTTCTTCCTGATACTGAGTATGGAAAAAGATTCCTGAATTGGCATCAGGCAGAGTATAAACCTCGGCTTTAAATTCAAAGTCATCGAAGTTGGCATCAGCTACCGGACCTTGATAGTAAAGGTGTCCACGGGTTCCATTTACAACAATCTTGCCGTCTTCTACAGAAAAAGCTTCCGGGTTCTCGGCAGCTTTCCAACCTTCAAGTGTTTCCCCATCCCAAATAGAAACCCATTCATTTTCAGGAGATTGGTTTTCAACAGGTTTTTCAGTTTTGGTGCAGGCAAATAGAGTGATAGAAAAAAAGGCAAGCAGGCAGGTAAGCTTGTTGAGCTTGATATTCATGTTTAAGGCTTTAACTGGTTAAGTACGAGGGCAAATAAATTTTCTAAAAAAAGTCATTTTAATTGATCAATCAAAATGGCTTGCAACTTTTAATGTCCTATTAAAATCTGGAATGCACTCATAGCCAGAATCGCGAGGGTTACCCAAAGCCCGACTTTTTTAGGTTCACACTTCTCTAATGCTTCGGGAATCAAATCCGCAAAAACCATCCAGATCATGGCACCTGCAGCAAAGCCTAGACCGAAGGGTAGATATTCCTTAAAAACTTCAACAAATAGAAAAGCGGGAACAGCCATTAGTGGCTGGGGCAGGCTCGAAAAAATACTCCACCAAACCGCTTTAAGAGGAGAGACTCCCTGTGGAACCATCACAAGACTAATAGCCAATCCTTCCGGAATATTATGAACCGCGATAGCAATGGCGATGAAAACCCCGAATTCCATCGTGCTCGAGAAAGAGACTCCTACACTGATACCTTCAGCAAAAGAATGTACTGTCATGATTCCTAAAAACAGAAGCATCTGCTTCCGCTTACCGCTTAGTAAGTCTTCTACTCCAACATCAGCTCTGCCTTCCATCCAGTGGTTAGCGAGTACGACTAAAACCACACCCGCTAGCATACCGGCAAGAGTCATCCATTCATCTACATTATAGCCTTCCATGATGAGGCTATAGCTAGCCGCGAGCATTAACCCGGATGCAACAGCGTTAGATCGCCCAAGCAGTGACGGAGAAATATCCTTGATAAAGAAAAAAGGAACAGCTCCCAGGCCGGTAGCCACAGCTGTGAGAAGAGCATATAAAAAAACCTGTATGTTGGGAGTCGAAAGTAATTCCATTGACATCTTTTAGTGACTAAAGATAGAGATCAACATCTTTATTCCCTAAGCATTGAGCCAAGTATCTGTAGTTTAAAAGCAGTCAAAATAAAGATAACTTAAAAAAAGCCGATAATAGAAAATTGAATGATCTCAAAAGTGATCTCATTAATAAGAGTGAGTAAAAATATTAGTAGCCAAAGGAGCTTTCATTGAACAACTACTTTAACCATTTTCACCAAGTAATAATCGCAAGTTTTCTATGTTTTGTGATTCATGTAATTAAGCCGGCTCTTCTATTTGGGCAGAATGCGGCAGATGAAAACCCATACCAAGTGGGTGTAAGCTATACCGGAGATATTTTCTCGAATATAGCCGGAGGGAATGAAACCGGCATCCGCTATATGGATAACATCGATGTAGACCTTCAGGTCGATTTTGGGAAGGTGACATCCGGCCTTGAGGGAACTTCGATGTATATATATGGAATGGGAAATCAGGGGGGAAGTATTTCCGAATTAGTTGGTGATGTTCAGGGGATCAGTAATATTGAAACTGAAAATTCCTGGCGGATTTATGAATTTTGGGGCCAGCAAAAGTTTTTGTCTGCGCGGAGTTCGATTTTAGTGGGCTTGTATGATGTGAATTCAGAGTTCAATGCGTTAAACAGCAGTGCTCTATTTCTAAACAGTTCACACGGCATTGACCCGACCATTGCCTTAACCGGAGTTACAGGGCCCTCCATTTTCCCCTACACTTCATTAGGTGCTCGGATTAAGGTTAATCCAGCAAAAGGACTCATTATTCAGGGGGCAGTATTAGATGGGGTGCCTTCCGATCCAAGAAATACAAAAGGCACTAAAGTATTACTGAGGGAGAGAGATGGTTTATTCATGATTGGTGAGGTAGGATATCATTCATCGGGTTCCAGTTTGGATACTCGAAATAGCACAACCCGACTTAAGAACATACTCGCTCCGGGTATTGAATCTGATAACAATATCGCTCTTGGTGGATGGTACTATACAAAAGAAAGGGCTGAACTGGATGCCCCTAATAGAACCGGAAATGAATATGGTATTTATGCTTTAGGTGAATACGAGGTTTTTTCTGATGCCAAAGATCCACTACAGAGTTTAAGAGTATTTGCACGGGCAGGATTGGCAAACCCTGATGTTAACTTTCTGGGCCAATTTTTTGGGGCCGGATTAGTAGCCGGAGGTCTATTTCCCAACCGACCTAATGATAGTTCAGGATTGGCAATAGCATATGCTTCTGCAAGCTCAGCATTTACAAATAGTATATTTATTGCTCAAAGAACTCCTGAAAAAGCAGAAACGAATATCGAGTTAACCCATCAATTTATACTGAATGCTCATGTTCAAATTCAAGGAAATATGCAGTATATCATCAACCCGGGCTTTAATGCTACTTTGGATAATGCCTTAGTTGTTGGAACCCGTTTTGTGATTAGCCTCTAAACCTGAGTTCGATGGTAACGAAGGAATAGAACACAGATGACACTGATTCGACGGATTTTCGCAGAATGCTTTATTGCCCAAACTTCGTCCGACCGCTTCAGTAAAGAATCTAAACAGGGATATGATGCTTCAGCGATCTGACGATTGCAAGTGGTTAACAAGTTCATAATGCACGGTATTTGTCAAAAGATGGATGCAAAATGCTCACCCTTAAACATTCATCGGACGAACTGTAGTCGTCAGATGAAATCCTCTTCGTTATTCATAATACAAAGTTCGATGGTAACGAAGGAATAGAAGAAAGCGGATGACACGGATCTGACGGATTTTCGCAGAATGGTTTTTACCTGAACTTCGTCCGACCGCTTTACTAAAGAACCAGAACAGGAATATGCTGCTTCAGCGGTCTGACGATTGCAAAGAATGACAAGTTCATAATGCACGGTATTTGTCAAAAGATGGATACAAAATGCTTACCCTTAAACATTCATTGGACGAACTGTAGTCGTCAGATGAAGTTCTTTTCGTTATTAATGGTATATGTTGATAAGAATTGAATTCAGGCTTATAGTCTAAAAGTGCCATTTGCGAGGAATTTGATGCAAAAGCAGGGCGGAAGTATTCTGACGAAGCCATCTCAAATGTATGAGCGAGTTCGATGAGATTGCTTCGCTTTTTTTGAGCCGTTAAGCTGCATAATAATCCATAGCCGCTCGCAAATGGATATAATAAGTCGAACTCAGGTTCTAAAGTATATCAAGAGATTAAACTCTTTATGGTACTTTTTGATTTTAGGGATTGGGATTAGCCGGAGATTCAGATCGCTTCCCCCAGTCCACTTTTTTCAGCACGATGTATAATCCAATTAACACCATTGGGATACTCAGCAGCTGACCCATATTTACGGCCCATTCGGTGGCAAAATCAGCTTGCGGAATTTTGGTGTACTCAAGAAAAAATCTCCCAGTAAAAAGCATAATTAAGAAAATACCGAACAGGGAGCCCTCCGGTGGGTGAGCTTTATACTTCTTGTAAAGAAACCAGAGTACTGCAAACACGGCAAGGCAAAGCAAGGCTTCATAAAGCATGGTCGGATGACGGGGAATGGTTCCTGCCGGTCCTGCAAGATTAGTGAAGATGACTCCCCAAGGAGCATCAGTAGCGGAACCCACAATTTCAGAATTGAAAAAATTACCCGTTCGTATAAAAGCACCTCCAACTGCGGAAGGAATAACCACACGATCGGCCAGCCACCAAAAGTTCATTTTCGGAGCTTTTTTGGCTTGATAATATAAAGCGATAATAACGCCAATTGCCGCTCCATGGCTTGCTAATCCTCCATTCCAGACTGCCAGAACCTGATCCAAATTTCGCAGATAGTAGGAGGGATCATAAAAAATGACATGGCCTAAGCGTGCACCAATAACCGTTGCCACCAAAATCCAGGTTAGGATACTTTCCATCTCCTCGACTTTCCGTCCGGCATCTTTCCACATTTTTACCCCAAACATATAGCCGGACACAAAAGCACCGGCAAATAATAAACCGTACCACCGAGGAGCAATAGGGCCGAGGGAGAAAATTTCAGGGTCAATGCCCCAGGTCAGGTTTTGCAATAATGCGATCATAAAAGAGGTTGTAAGAAAGTTCACCAGAAAATAAGAGCACAAATGAGAAAGTGAAACTAAAACCAATTTCTTAACTCATTTTTTTAATCAAATGCCTATACTTGTTTTAAGACGAAAACAGGGATCAAAACAGGAAAATAGTTTGCCACAAGAACGCAGATTTGTCCGGCCGCGGAAGCAATTGGTAGAAACTTTGCGCAAGAAAGGTATTGAAGATGTGCGCGTACTGAATGCCATTGAGAAGATTCCTCGCCACAAACTCATTGATACGGCACTACATTCTAAAGCCTACAACGACACTGCATTACCGATCGGTATGGGCCAAACCATTTCTCAGCCTTTTACTGTAGCTGCTCAAACGGAATTACTGGCTATCGAAAAAGGAGATAAGATATTGGAAATTGGAACCGGGTCCGGTTATCAGTGTATGGTTTTGTGTGAACTTGGGGCAGACGTGTATAGTGTGGAGCGCCATAATGATCTCTATCACAGGGCAAAAGAGGCGCTTAGGGAATTCGGCTATCGAGCCATGCTGAAAGTTGGCGATGGTACGCTGGGTTGGTCTACGTATGCTCCATATGACGGAATTGTGGTTACGGCCGGTGCGCCCGTGGTGCCTGATGATTTGGTTCAGCAACTCAGTGTAGGCGGCAGATTGGTGATACCTGTAGGTGATGATAAAAAACAAATGATGCTTCGAATAACAAGAGTTTCAGAAAATGAATATGAGCGTGAAGAATTGGCTGACTTTAAATTTGTGCCCCTTATTGGCGAAAAAGGGTGGGGTGGATCATAGTGGCTGATCAAGAACAAGAAGAGGTATCGAATTCGCCCAAAGACACAACCACCTTTAAAGAAGCTCCTTTCCTTATTCTCAAGGGCTTTTTGATGGGCTCTGCTGACATCGTGCCTGGCGTAAGCGGTGGAACCATGGCCTTGATTGTAGGAATTTATGAACGGCTGCTGAACGCCATCAAAAGCGTGAATGGCAATTTTCTAAAGCTGTTTTTTACGCTGAAATGGAAGCAAGCTTTCAAGGAAATCCACCTGTTTTTCTTAGCCGCTTTATTTCTGGGAATCTTTTCGGCACTTGGATTTTTTACAAAAGTCGTTCCGCTTCAGGTTTATATGTTCACCGAACCCGAAATCGTATATGGCTTATTTTTTGGGCTGATTGTCGGTTCCATCTACATCCTGATAAAAGCACTTCAGCGTTTTACTAAAACCGAAATGTTGATGTTGGTTCTGGGAATGGCTTTTGGAATCTGGATTGTATCTCTCGTTCCGGCTGATACACCAGAGCACCCGGCTTTTGTTTTTCTAAGTGGAAGCATTGCAATATGCGCGATGATTTTACCCGGTATCTCCGGTTCTTACCTGTTACTCATAATGAGGAAATATGATTACCTGCTTTCCCAAATCGGAAAATTAGGCGGGGTTGAAACGGTTGATGGCCTGCTTGGCCTTCTCCCTTTTATGCTTGGTGCCATAGTTGGTTTGGCTGCTTTTTCAAGATTCTTGTCGTGGCTACTTTCCAAATATCATCCACAAACTATAGCAGTTTTAATCGGTTTTTTGATTGGGTCGTTATACGTAATCTGGCCCTACCAACACCGGGATTTTGTGCAAAAGGCAGAAGTGACCCAGGTTGAGTATATGACTCATCCCAAAGTTCAGGAGCTGATGGAAAACCCTCCAAATACTAATCTTCCTGAATACGAACGCATCGGTGAAATCGGCAATGCCGAATCTACCTTTGATGAGATGAAGCAGGTTGAAATTGAAACGGTAAAAAACAAGCTAATCAAATCCGAACCTTTCATTCCGGGTTGGTGGGGATCTAAGTCAGGAGATAATCCTAATGTGTGGGGTGGTATCATCGGGATTTTTGTGGGGATGTTAATGGTCGGTGGGCTGGATCTGCTTCGCAAGAAATAGGTGGGTTTTAGTTAAAGGGTGTTTCTTTCAAAACCACTGGGACCCTTCCTTGTTCCTTCCCTCCTGCGCTTGGCGCTTGCAAGGAAGGAGACGCATGAAATAGAGCTTCGGTAGATTCATGCCATAGAAGTAGAAAGTTAATTAGGGAAAGAGACAGAGATAGGGTTCTGGTGGGAAGGGCAAGACTTTTTTGCCGCTCAAAAAATACCATTCATACCCACTTTGTAATCTTGGCACCCCATAATTTATACAGGGCTGGTTTCATGACGCGAAAGATCTAAAAATGCATGTTGCCACTTCCAAAACCATTAGTTCTTGAATTTTTCCTCATCACGAACGTCCAGTTTGTGATGCATGGCAAAACCTCTGGTTCAAATATATTGAACAGGCTTGGTTGCCAGTGCTCACAAAACCCAATCTCTGTCCCTACCCTAACGGGCGCTTGCATTATGCCGCTCCGGTCAGGGTAAGGGAACGCCTTGGCGAGTTTTATGCTGGACTAACCCGTTGTGGTATAACCCGGATAAAAAATATCCCTTCGAAGGGAGATCAATCAATTCAATTAGTTCTTGAATTGATTATGAGGGATGTGAGATGGTTGATTAAAAGAAGATTCAGTAGAAAAGTATGGAATTGCAACAGTTGGGCTTTACTTTTTTCACCTTTATAAAACCCCATTCATGACCGAAAATTGCATGGACCCTTCCTTATTCCTTCCCTCCTGCGCTTGGCGCTTGCAAGGAAGGAGACGCATGAAATAGGACCGTGATAGATTTATGCCATAGAAGCAGAAAGTTAATTAGGGGGAAGACTTCGCCAACGCGCCCTCTTTCCTTGGCGGGCTTTGTCCGTTAGGGAAAGAGACAGAGATAGGGTTTTGGTGGAAAGGGCACAGCTCTATTTTTAAAGCAAAACTACTCCAATGCCTGTCAAATATGGAACACAATTGACGGCTAAATGATTATATTACAAGAGTTAGTCCTTCAAAAAAACAAGGAGCAACCATGAATGTTGATCGAGTATTAATACCGACTGATCTATCCGAAAAGTCTAACGCAGCCCTTCAATCAGCCGACCTTTTTATAGAGAAGTTTAATTGTACGGTAGACCTAATGCACGTGATCCCTTTATCGAAATATTTGGGAGATAGCTTCGATACACTGGGTGTGCCACTTGATATGGATAATGATATATATCCTAAAATTGTGGAAAATCAGCGTAAGAAGCTTAGTGCTTTCGCTAATGAGCATATCAAAAAGAAAGAAAATCGGGGAGAATATTTAATAACAATCGACCGCAAGCCTTCTGACTCTATCCTTAAGCAGATTGAAAAAGGCAGGTACGACCTTGTTATAATGAGTGCAAAAGGGGAACATCATGCTGAATTTTTTCATGGGAGTGCAACCGACAAAATTATTCGCCGCTCCAAGACACCGGTATTAACGCTTTCTGATAAAATGAATTCAGAAAACATTAACACAATTGTAGTTCCGTGTGATTATTCGGAGCACTCTATGGCTGCTATCCCAATGGCATTTGATGTTGCAGAAAAATTCAACGCAAAGATTGAATTACTGAATGTTATTGAAATGTATGCATATGATGTTCAAGACATTGAGCCCGTTGCTCTATCAATCGATGAAAAGAATGTTTATGGAGGTTTGAAGGGACGTTTGAAGACTTTCTTTGAAGATCATAAAGATTTTAAATTCAGTATAGAAGACGGTAAAGAAGATTTCGAGGATATATTAGTCCGCCAAGAAGAGGGAGGAGAGGTTAAAATTGGCTATAAGTCTGTGATTTTGAAATCTGTTGTAGCCCACCATGAAATCGTCGACTACGCAAATAGTAATGCAGACCTGGTTGTGATGAGTACGCATGGGCGAACCGGTTTATCCCGAATGTTACTCGGTTCCACTACAGAGCAGGTGATTCAGCATCTTGAAAAGCCTCAGATTACTATAAAGCCGGATTTGGAAGAGTAGCAAGCCCAGAATCAAACATCGCTGGGACCCCTTCCTTGTTCCTTCCCGCTGGCGCTTGCAAGGAAGGAGACGCATGAAATAGGGCATTGGTAGATTCTTACCTTAGAAACAGAAAATAGATTACAGGGAAATTCTAGTTAACGAGTCCTCTTTCCTTGTCCCGCCAGGCGGGATAGGGAATGAGACAGAGATAGGGTTTTGGTTGGTCAGATGCTATCAATTTTCCCTGAATAAAACCCACTACTCTTCATTCAAACTTCACAGTAAATACAGACCTTCCAGTAACAACTAATCAATAGGAGGTTGTTATGAGAGCCAGTCATATTTTAGTCCCCACCGATTTTTCAGATGCTTCATTGGAAGCCGTAAAAATGGCCGCAAAGTTTGTTGAGCTATTTGACAGCACAGTCGATCTTATCCATGTAATTCCCCTTATAAGTTACTACGACGAAAGCATGCAAAGCTTGGGAGTTCCGTTTGACATGGAAAAAGACCTCTACCCTAAAGTGCTTAAAACAGCGAACCGAAAACTCCATGAGATTGCCGAAGAATTCATACCCAAAGAACATCGTGGGCAGCTTATCAATCTGGTAGGGCGGAAGCCGTCGGAAGTGATAGCCAATAAAGCTAATGAAAGTCACTACGACTTGGTTATAATGAGTAATAAAGGGGAGCATGAATCGGATCAAATTCGAAGTGGTGCTACCGAGAAAGTTATTCGGTATACAAAAAAACCGGTGTTAACTATATCAAAAGCCTTTAAGCAGAAAGATATCGAGAACATACTGGTTACCGTGGATGGATCAGGTGACTCCATTGCGGCTTTAGTTCAAGCCTTTGATATGGCTGCCACTTTTGGGGCCCAGATCACGATGTTGCATATTATTGAGCCTTATTCATTGGGAATGGAAGTAATTCCATATGCTGTAGAAAATGACGAGGCAGTCTATAATTCATTAATAAAAAACATCAGTGAATTCTTTGAAAAAAATGAGGAGCTGGGATTCAAGATGAAACGTACCGGTGTAGATTTTGAAGAAACGCTGATTCACAAAAATGGACATGAAATCCAGTCGGTGATGGTAAAGAGTATTGTCAAAAAAGGCTTCTCAGCCCATACCGAAATCTGTGACTATGCTAACGAAAATGCCGATCTGGTGGTGATGAGTACCCACGGACGAACCGGCATTGCCCGAATCCTGCTGGGTTCAACCACTGGTATAGTAGCTCAGCACCTGAAAAAACCGTTACTAACCGTACGGCCGACTTAGCGAATTAAGTACTACTGAAGTTAAAATGAAGTGAGTGGTTAAAGCCTGTGTGATTCCTTCGGGTAGCGCAGGCTTTTTTATGTTCGGGCTATATAATTTGATGAAGTTGGAATGAAAGCCAAAAAAGGCTTTTATCTGGATGGGAAACCTTGTAAATTTGCAGCCCTTTCGAAATTACGAAACGGGCCCGTAGCTCAGTTGGTTAGAGCAGTCGACTCATAATCGAGAGGTCGCAAGTTCAAGTCTTGCCAGGCCCATTTATTGATTAAGCGTTTCCGGGGATTAAAAAACCCCTTATTTACCCCCCTCAGTTAAAAAAAAGCTCATTTACTTACTTTTGTAATCGAATGGAAAGGAACAAAAGTGTGCAGTTCGTTCCTCTGAATTCCCATTCTTGGTGTACATCATGGTGTACATGAAAAAGTAAGTAGTTCAGGCTTTTTGAGAGTCGCTTCTAACTCTCAACTAACAAAAGGAAACTACTATGGCATTTCTAACTAAACGGGGCAAGTACTATTCCATTAATTGGCGAACATCCATTAATGGAAAGGTCAAATCCACACGAAAAGCATTGGGTACAAGACATAAAGATGTAGCTGAAAAAATGCTGAAAGAGATAGAGAAGTTGGAGTCATATGGCAAAATCAATCCATTTGCCAAAGGCTTTGACCCAAAAAAAGCTCTTCAAATGAACACACGCAAAGAAACTGTTCATTGTAATACGGTAAGTGAGTCCATTGAGCTATTCTATAAATCTAAATCCCATCTTTCACCGGCTACCATTGGAGCCTACCAAAGAGCTTTAGATCATTTTGTGGAATTAAATGAGTTAGCAGATGAACATCCAACAAATGTTCTTGCCTATCATTTTGAAAATGTGATCTTCAAAAAAGGCATTACCTCTGCTACACGGCACTACTATTTCAGACACTTTCGGTCTTGGTGGAAGTTCCTTTTGAAAAAAAAGATCGTTGAGAAGGACTACTTCCCTATGTTGAAAGAAGATTTGCCAAGAATTAGAGAAAATACCCGGCCTAAAATGATTTCTGAGGAAGAACTTGGAATTCTTTTCAAGAAATTCGATGAAGAATTGGAGCGTAAGAAAAACTTACCTGAATTTGATCCTGATTTGGTTCAGCACTGGTTTAAGCCCATTGTTGCATTGTACTTTTATGGTGGACTTCGTAAACACGAAGCAGCTTATGATCCAGAGCTTTCCTATTCCGGCCTGAAGGGTGAAAACCTGATCTATGAGGATGGTGAGCTAAGCTATATTTCATTGCCTCCTACCAAAGGCCGAAAAGAACGCCTAATTCCGATCATTTATGAATTAAAAGAGGAATTGGATAGCTATTTAGAAGTTCGTGGAAAAATAAGTTCAAGTGATTACGTGTTTATCTATACCGGGGGAAATACAAAAGGTAAACCCGTTCGTGGAATGCGAGTGTACCGTGAATTCAAGCGCTATTGCAAGGAAGCTGGCATTCCTACCACCCGGACACTACATGGAATGAGACACCAAGCGGTTACTACCTGGATTGAAAAGGGGTTCCATACAGCTGAGGCAAGCTATATGGCTGGACACTCAAGTCAAAAAGTAACGGAGAAATATACACACTTGACTGTTAGTCGTTTAAAAAACAAAATGGATATTCTATAATAGAATCTTAGAGGAAAAAAACGCTTAATACATAAAAGTTATATATATATATATACCGACTTAAAATTATGATGAAACTTCATTTAAATGCTCTATACGATATTCGTCGTCAAATCTTAATTGCTATGTTGGAACATGATTTCAATACAATAATTACATTTTTAACTGAGGATTTAGTATTAAAAAAACCTGCCATTTCCGACAGGCCTGGGGTAAAAGTTTTAACAGAATTGGTTTAAAAACTAAGCTGCAACCCGCCAAGTATATATCTTGGTAGACCGGGACGTAATCCTGCTGGCCGGCGCGCAACTATATAGGTTTGATTGGTTAGGTTTTTTATGTTCATAAACACCTTTGCAAAATCACTAACCCGATATCCTGCATTTAAGTCGATGAGGAAATAGGCATCAGTGCTTTCACTATTTTGTAAGGAACCCTGACCTGCAACCGTCCGCATTTTAGAGCCGGCGGAAAATGAAATATTAGTTTCCAGTCTCTCATATTCTACACTAACCGATGCATTCAGCTGGTGTTTTGGCAAATACGGCAGTTCATCTCCCTTGTCCACATCACCCCAGGCACCAAAACTACTGCTGAATGTATTTTGAAATTTTGCCTGAGTAAAAGTGTAATTAACTGATAATGGAATTTGAACACTGGCTGATTGATCATTGATTAAGAAACGTGATGATAATTCCAGGCCAGTTGTATTCACTTCGCCGGCGTTAAATTGGTCGGTACTGCCGGTTCCGCCGCCGGCAGCTAAATCGGAACCAATCAGGTTGCTGTAGTCGTTAAAGAAAGCAACCAATTCCAGGTAAATTCGCTCCTTATTGAACCGGGATCCAATTTCATAATTGATACTGCTTTCAGAATCAGTATCGGCATTTACACCTGCACCGGGAGGGGCAAACCCTTTGTGAATACCTCCAAAAAAGTCAACAAACTTTGATAAAGTATAACTTGCCCCAACCCCAGGCATGAAAACATCTAAAGTCACTTCGTTAATACTAGGAACTCCGGTTCTTTCCGGATCATCAGTACCCCAGTTTTCCCGTTTCAGCCTGATATTTTCATATCGAACCCCAGGTGTTAGAGTAAGTTTTTTATTTACCCTGATTTTATCCTGAAGATAAAGGGCAAGAGCCTTAGCCGATTCAATTCGGTTGCTTTCAGTACCGGGAGTTCCGGTGCTTGTCAAAATCATGGCTTCATTCTCAATGCGATATCCATCCACCCACTGGAACCGATCCATTTCATCATAATGAAATCGAATTCCCAATTCCAAGCTGTTTTCAAATCCTGCAATTTTCATATTGGAACCAAATTGGGATTGTATGCCCTGCGAATAATAGGATCGGTTGTTGGCTTTAACTGAAAGAGCATCATCCGTGCTGTTATTCTGACCGGTTACAACATTGTATGCATCCTGATGGTTTTGGGGATTTTCAAGCAGGGATCCAATATTTACACCGGTCACTTTATCCAGTTTGTACCAGTTCCGGTTAAATTCATTTCTGTAAATAGTTGTGATGATATCGAGTTTTTCACTGAATTGAATGAAATGCCGAAATGAATATTGCTGATGGTCGGTATCCATAACATCTTTCTGAGATCCCGCATAACGCCGATATGGTGTAGCTTTAAAATCTGCTTCAGTTAAACCAAGATAGGTTTCATTAGATATTTCATCGCGATATCCAATCTTGAATTCCGCTTTTTGAAAAATCTTTGCTGTAGTATTCGTTCGAATCATAAATTTCCCAACAAAATCTCGGATGTCATAGCCGGTGTTATCACCGTAATCCAATTTTTTAAAACCGTCATTTTCTTGTTGGAAGGTTTCAAGAAGGAACCCAAAGTTTTTATAGGTGTTTCCAATGTTGGCGTGAATATTACGGGTGTTCAATTCACCAGCGCTTATTTCGGCATTTCCTGAAAGCTCATATGGAATGCGAGTGGAGATAAGGTTTAATGCTCCCCCTGTTGTAAAAGGGCCATATTTTATCTGAGAGGAGCCTTTACGGACTTCAATAGCACTCATTCTGCCAACCGTCGGAAAATAATAAGCTGCCGGCGCGGCATAAGGAGCCGGGGCGGATAAAATTCCATCTTCCATAATCGTGATTTTTGCACTACGGGAAACACCGGTTCCTCGAAGACCGATATTAGGCCGTAATCCAAAACCATCTTCTTCCTGAATGTTTACCCCGGCTACAGACCTCAATACCCGGCTGATATCACTGTAATCAAATTTTTGGAGTTCGTAGTTATCAACATATGTGGCTGAACCAGGAGTCTTTTCGATCCATGATGGCGCCCCTACTACATTAATTCTTTTATATATCACTTTGTCATAGGTAGCAACAGAATCTGTTTTAGTGGTTTGAGCAGTAACTGAGGAAATGCTGAAGCATACTGCTGCCAATAGAAGGATGATTATCTTCATCGTTTTAGGAATGGAGATTAAAAGTTTTGGGGGTAATTTTAATTTAGATTAATTCTAAATTAAGGAGAGATTTTGGATGAAGCAAAACTTATATAGAATAAATCTAAATTAAGAGATATGATATTACTTGTTCTTTATGGTTTCCTTCCGACTCTTCAACCGACTCATTTTGGCCGGGTGCTCACTGCATACGGCGGGTATATATATTGTCCTGTCACTACTTTGGGGATGGAAAGTGGACGGCATCGCCCCCGACAAACTTGATCTTATTGGTGCCGGTTTTTCTGAATAGATGGGCATGGATTATCCCCATAAGAGCAAAACCCGCAGCAATCCCCTTGGTTTGGTTTTACTACTTCATCACAACTAGGTCATTGCCAAAAGAATTGACAGGAATCGGTAGGCATGGTTTCGGCAGACTCATGACCGCAATTAGGGCAAGTTATGGTAGTTTCTAAGGTAATTGTACTCATTTTTTTCCCTTATTAGCTTGGGTTTTAACAGTAAATCCGGTTCTATTTATGGCATCAAAAATTGCTTCCTTTGTAGCTTTACTCCTGTCGAATTTAACCGTTGCTTTTCTTGTATCATACGAAGCATGAGTCTCCAATACCCCCTCCACACTGTTGGCTGCATTTTTAACCGTAGCTTCACATCCCGCGCAGGTCATCCCTTCTATATCCACAGTAATGGTTTCAACCTGACTTTTCTGTACATAAACGATGGTACTTTGCTCCTGATTTGGAAAGAATGCGTCCGAATAGTAGGTAAAGGCCAACAGAACAGCGGTAAGCACGGTTACGATCCCTAAAAAGCGTTTAGACTTCCAAAAGGAAGAATTCACTTCGCAAGCACATTCCGGGTCCCATTGGGGCTTAAGTTTTTGGAATCAGGCAAAACCGAGCAACAGTACAGTAATACCTATTAGCCAAGGACGAAAAGGCTCAACCCAGGAAAACGTGGAACTCACTCGCCCAATGCCAGCCATAAAAGCAGCTACCGGAGTGATACAGCACAGCGAGGCCACAAAGGCAGTTAATAATCCGGCTCCTATTCATTTCGGATCGGAGTTATTTGAGTTTTTATTTTTCATGCGGCTAATACTCTTAAAAGATTATTGTTTTTGATTTGTTCGAGGTTAAGTAGTAGTACACTTTCGAACTGAGCATTCAGGGAGTAAAAGATAACTTGTCCGTCCCGCTTGGTTTTCACAATCCCGCCATCTTTTAGCTTTCGTAAATGCTGGGAAATAGCAGGAATACTCATATCAAGAATATCGCCTAAATCACATGGACAAAGCTGTTCTTCCTTGCTGAGCAGATAAAGTATTTTTAGGCGAACATCATTAGCTGTTAGTTTAAGGATGCCGGTCAATCGGTCAATGGATCCTTCTACTTCATTCAGAGATTCAATACACCGGTTGATCTGATTCAGGTCGGCGACCTCACGAATACATTCATGCTTGCTCATTATTTATTGATTCTTGATCTTTGTCGGCTGTTGCACTTATCACTTGAACACAGCTTTAGGCAAATACTTAAATAATTGAACTACAAAAGGTAAAGCCTCAAATGAACTTGAGGCTTTTTTCAAGTCCATAAATGACGACTTATTACTTAATTATCAGTCAGCGAGACGTTTTCAAACATCAGGTGTAAAAACCCGTGTTTTGTTCCTACAACAGGAGATAGGTTTCCTTGTGTATCTTGCGGAGGTAGGATAATATGGGTTTCTAAAGAACTAGGATCAGACTCGTTCGTTTCAACAGCCGTTATCAATGTCAGATCATCCTTCCGTACACGAGAACCTATCATGATGTGAATAAGCCTGTCGGTGTCCAAGACATCTCCTTGTATATTTTTAAGATCGGCTATACCCCATAGGGTGATATTAGCTGTAAGTTTTGGCATTAGATTCGTGCCGATGCCGCTATTTCCGTGCATTGTCTTGTCAAAGCCAACACCACCAAAAAAGGTATGGTCACCTGCCCCCTGTTCTTTGTGGATTATAATGATGTTATCAATGATAAACCCTGTGCCGTCAAGACGTTCATATTGAATGGATACATCTTCAACTGCATCTTCCGATTGTGGTGAATCCTCGTCGTTAACATCGAGAACCGACAGTGAATACGCACCGGCACCCAAAGCCACCCGATTGGAAAACGGTGTGGGACTCATCTGGGGATTAATAACAGCAGGACCCGGGAGTATTTCATAAGCTAAGGAGCGGTCGCGGCTGAGTTGTTCAAGATTTACCTCTTCAAACATCATATGGAGAAAACCGTGCGCGGTTCCTGGAACTGGACTCATATTGCCTTCTGTATCAAGAGGAGGTAGTATGATATGAGTCTCTGCTTTGCGAAAATTGTAATCGGAAGAATCCACTTCTGCCGAAGCTATCATCATTAAGTTTTCATCTCGCACGCGTGTAGCCGTCATAAAGTGAATTAACCGATCCTGGGCAATAACTTCACCGGTTTCGGCATTTTTCAAATCAGTAATTCCCCAAAAAGTGATATAGGATAACATCTTAGGCATTAAGTTAGTACCAATGCCAGTATCACCATGCATCGTTTTATTTAGGCCGACCCCACCAAAAAAGGGATGATCCCCACTTCCCTCTTCCTTGTGAATGACATTCACATTATCTATGAGATATTTAGTACCATTACTACCGCTAAATCTTATCTCGATAGAAGTTACTTCATCGCCAGATGATGGAGAATCATTTTCCGACGCGTCATTCACATTGACCGAATAAGATCCGGGGGTTGATGAGATATTATCGGAGAATGGAGTGGGGCTCATATTGGGATTCATGACCGCTGGTACTGGTAATACCTCATAAACAGCCCCTGCCTCTGAACTGGAAGAACCGCTTGCCGTCATTTGCTCGGTAGCGGACGATGAACTTGTTAGGGCGACTTCTGTGGGAGCATCTACGCCATTGGAATCAGAACATTGTACTAATACAACGCTTAAAGCCAATAGTCCAATAGAATACATTAAAGTATTACGTTTTAAAAAATGTATGGTATCCATAGTTTTCTCTCTATTTAAATTAAAATTCTAACTATAGTATTGATGAGATAGATAGCTTTATCCTTACCTATTCAAATCCCCGAAGTATTTTTTTGGTAAGCATTACCTCATAATTCTTACCATTTCGTGAATAATCCAGGACAGTCACTTTACATTTATCGCCGTAAGCTTGTTTTCTGTCTCCCTCCAACGTGTCCAGGATAGGACATTCGCCTTTCGGGCCATCACCAACACAGGAATCGATCAACTCCAGTAGCGTATTTTTAATCCGCTGCAGATCATGGATTTTTTTGGTAACATCCCGAAATTTTTCTTGGGCTTCACTTTTAATTTCAGAGCAGGTAGTGTCTTCATTTATACGAAGTTCCAATAGTTCCTGAATTTCACTGAGGGTAAAACCC
>Ga0306906_1000023_pt1 | contig 135115 bp, 117 predicted proteins | sample AntRauTorcE11897_FD_190405 | JGI IMG/M metagenome (GOLD analysis project Ga0306906, IMG submission 190405) | Saline lake microbial communities from Rauer Islands, Antarctica - Metagenome Torckler E11 #897 (v2) (version 2) | ecosystem: Environmental > Aquatic > Non-marine Saline and Alkaline >...
TTATATTGTCATAATACTTTATGTCTCTCATATAGCACTCCGTTGCAATGTACTTATTACATAATAGGCTTTCTAAGCTGAGTTTTAAATCACCTATTTTAAAAATAATCAAAACAGTAATCTCATTATTTGCAACTTCATTATATTAAATAAAATATTATTTGTCAAACATATGTTCTATAATTAAAACAAAATAAAAGAGATAACTAAATTATTATCTCCTCTATTAATAATAGGAAAAATGCTTATAAATTTCAAATTCTATTATATGCTATATTTTTAAAATATTTATATATACAACTTATAGCTTGTAAAAATAAATTTTATTTATTTTTCTATAAATTATATAATTTTACAAACTAAAACGAAAAACAATCTTAATCGGTTGCTTTCTTTTTTATATTATTTAATGAATCAAACAATGATGTTTGTTCATTTTTTGATGCTTTGTACATTGTTTCAGATTTCTTTTGCAAAACTTCAAATATATTCTTATCTTGCTTGATTATATCTTTTGTTAATGGTCTAACACCAGCCTCTTTTAATAGTTCAGTATTTCCTTTTGGCAATTTACTATTATCCTTTCTTACAAATAATGGAACTAATCCTCTTTTTAAGTTTTCTTTTGCTCCAGACCATGTACCGCCTTTATTATAATCAGATGAGATAACTACTGCAAAATCTGATAAAGCATAGATATACTTATTCCTTTCCATTGCCAAATAAGCACTAAAGTGCCTATCTGGCCTAACAGCTGAAATAATTAATGACTGCTTATTGATAATTGCATTTCTTGTAGCTTTATTTCTTATCTTTTTTTGCATGTCACTAGAAACAACAATAATTGTTGTTCCTTCTGAATCATTTGCTACATTTTCAGCAATTGTATCCACACCTCTAGCACCGCCAGAAATTATATTTAAACCATCATTTGTACATTTTTTAGATAATTGTTCTGTAAAAACCTCTCCAATCTCATCAATATTTCTAGACCCTACAATTGAAATACTCCTATTCTCTAATAACTTTAAACTACCTGCGTAGTAAATTACCGGTGGGGCAAGATTTCTTAATTTATCTTTAAGCTTAATTGGATAATTCTTATCTGCTCTTGTTAATGTTAATATGCCTTTTTCATTTAGTTCTGATAATTCAATTGCAAAAACTCCACCTCTTGACCTTAAAATATCTATTCTATTTATTTCTTCTGAACTTAGAATAAGTTTTTCTTTCAACCCATCTGAACTTAACTCCAATAAACTTTTAGGCGTAAGTTTAGCATCAATAAGTTTTTTTGCAAGATTTGACCATTGAGAAGTAGTAAAGGGCTTAACCCCATCATTCAAATTACCTATTCCTAAATCTGAACACAGCAACAAAATTGCATAACTATCATTTGATATATTCATTGTAAATCTCCGTTTTATTGGTTTGATGTAGATGCAAGTGCAAATGGATAAACTTTTTTAGCACCTTGCTCTTTTAGTTTATATCCACAAGCTGTAAATGTCCAGCCAGAATCATATATATCATCAATTAATATAACATCTTTTTCTGGATATTCATCTTCTACACTAAATCCATTCCATGCATTTTCTGCTTGAAAAAATCTATTTTCACACTCTTTCTGAGGTTTAGTTCCTGGGTTTTTTATTATACTATCTAAACAGGGTATTCCCAAACTTTTTGCAACACTTTTAGCAAAAACTTTTACCAGTTCTGGTTCTCTCAATGATGGCACATACGCTAAATTCATTTCATTATAGTTTGGCAACCATTCTTTTATTAATTCCACACTTGCTTCAATTAATTCATTTCTAAAAATTTTTGTTACATACTTATCTTCTTTAACAAATTTTCCCCAGCCTGCATCACCATATCTACTCAACACTTTAGCGTTTTCAAGCAAATATTCAGAAGATAAATTAACTTGCTTATCAGATATAACACCTGCAGGAATTTGCTTCCTGGGCTGAAACTCTAAAGAGCCTCTCTTTAAAAATTTAATTGCTTTTAAAATATTTTCATGACTACATGTTTTTGGGAATATGTTAACATCTCTACAAATAGAACATTTTCCACACTCTCTTAAATGCTCATCATCAAGTTTTTCAGCGATAAACTTCATATAGCAACTTGTACTATCTACAAATTTATGCATATCATCTAATTCATAATAACGAAGATTTGTAATTTTTTTACTTCTTTCATCATCTGGACTCCATTCGTTTATAGTTCTTGTATAAATTCTTGTTTTTGGATCTTTTTCAACTATTTTCTCAACCTGCAAATACTTTAGACATTTTTTTAGCCTACCCTCTCTCATATTTACTTGTTTAAATATATTAAATAATGAAAGCCCTTCTTCCGAATCATTCAAAATACTTACAACATCAAATATTTCACTCTCTGTTGGGAATCCTTGATTAATAAAATATTCTACAATTTCATCATCTTCTTGTCCATGAAGTAAAACGACATAAGCATCTTCTAATTTTCTCCCTGCTCGACCTATTTGCTGATAATAAGAAACAATATTTCCTGGTCTTTGAAAATGAACTACATACTCAATATTTGCTTTATCATATCCCATACCTAATGCACTTGTTGCAACAACCCAATTTATCTTATCATCAAGAAATAAATTTTCAATCTCTTTCCTTTCTTCTTTATCAATATCGCCATGGTAACAACGAGAGTTATATCCATTTTCAATTAGCCATTCATTAACCTTTACACAAACAGGTTTTGTTAAACAGTATATAATCCCTGCTGTATTTTTTTTAGGAATATTCTCTACTATCCAAGCCATTCTTTCAGCCTGGTCTTTTAGTTTTATAGTTTGAATATTAAGAGACTCTCTTATTAATTCACCTCTTAATACTTTAATATCACCCAATTGTTCTTTTATATCATCTACAACCCTTTTATTTGCCGTAGCCGTTGTAGCAATAACTGGAACATTTGATGGAAGCCTTTTTATTATGTTAATAATTCTCCTGTAATCTGGTCTAAAGTCGTGACCCCAGTCAGAAATACAATGTGCTTCATCAACAACAAACATACCTATCCCTTTTGCCATAGAACTAATTATTTTATCCATTCTATCTTTTTTTGCTAATTGCTCTGGTGAGATAAGCAAGATATCACATAAATTATTTTTTAAAGAATTAAATACATCTTCATGTTCTTCCTCATTGCTGCTATTTATTGTTTTTGCAACTAACCCCAACTTATTGGCATTTTCAATCTGGTTTCTCATTAATGACAATAATGGACTAATAAGTATTGTTACTCCACTACCCTGTTCTCTTAATATTTTGGTAGCTATAAAATAAACTATACTTTTCCCCCAACCAGTTTTTTGAACAATTAACGCTTTTTTATTACTAAGTGCCAAATCTATACTTTCTTCTTGCCCATCTCTGAATTCGGCTTCATCTCCTAACATTTGTTTTAAATATTCTAATGATGTTTTTTTTCATCGTTTTCCTCCCAAAAGTAAAAATTATCTAACTAAATCTCCAAACTTTTCAATAAAATAATCTGGAAATTACGTTTTCTATTTTTTTATTATAGATCAAATGGATCATCTTCTTCTTGTTCATAAAACGCTTGTTTTTCCATCCATATCTCCTCTTCTTCAGGAGATTCTGGTTCTACAATATTCGCATCTTTTAACTCTTTCTTTTCATCTAATTCACTCTGTTCTAATTCTTCACCAGAATCATCAGTTGTTTTAGTTTTACACTCAGGAAATTTCCCAAAACAGCATCTTTCATTTAATTGTACAATTACAGGTTGCTTTAGTTTAAATCCTTTACCCACTAATATGGCGTGTCTTTCATCTAATGTTGGCAATAAATTAGCATAATCACTGCCCAAATAATTCCCTAAGAAATTTTTTCCTGTATCATCAAATATTCTTAAAGCAAATACTGTATTACATTGATTTAATATACTTTTACTAACATTTGCAGTTCTTTGAGTAATTACCATACAACCTAAGCCATATTTTCTACCTTGAAGAATAACTCTTACCGTTCCATTTGTAGCGGTACCATCACCATCATTGGCGGCTGAATTCCACTCAGGTATTAAAGAATGCGCCTCTTCAAACACAAGAAGTAGTTTATCATTTGTATAAGTTATTTCAGAATCTTTAATGTTTTTCATTGCATAATCTAACATTACTTCAGAAATAATTCTTGTCTTTTGAGCAAGGGTCATTTCTCCTTTGTAATACATATTTCCAGTTTTTATACAAGATTGAATAATATTATTATTAGGATTGATAATTAGTATTTGCTTATTATCTAACACAAAGGCTTTTAATAAATTTGTAATAATTTCTCTATACTTATTATTTGCTTTTTTAATTATACCTTGAGCTTGTTCAGCAAATAAATTTGTAGGATAATTAACAACATATCCTTCAGTGTTTTCATATTGATAAATTTTTTGTTCATTATCTAAATAGTTTTTTAATCCTATATCTGAATTATACTCATTTGTTATATCTATACAAATAACTTTAGTGCCTTCATTTACTAGTTTTGTAATGGCTTCATATGCAATACATGACTTTCCAACACCCAATATACCTAATATTGCGGTATTATGAGTCACCAATGAATCATAATCTTTAATTTTGATACCCATTAAAGTGTTAGGCAATCTACCAATTGCAAAATCTTTTGCCGCAAGATTTTTTAGTTTTTCTTCTTTGTCATCTATATTTTCATCACTCTCTATAAAAACAGGTTGAAAATTATTAGGAACCCATTTCACAACCTCTAGCATATTATTAGATTTGTTATAATAACCCAATTTCCTTGCAATAATATTGACTTTACAACTTTGAGTATCAGAATCAATATTTTTTGTTTTTGTAATACCATCAATTACTTGATACATAACTTTTTTACCATAAATCTTAGTTTCTAAAATAGAGCCTTCTTCTATTTTTCTGTCTTTTACTATTAACTCAATATTTAGTTTTTCTATATTGGAACCACTACTAACAAAACCTATAAAATTTTTTGAACTTGTAACAAGTTTTTCTTCTGATTCAATTTCATTTTCTATTTTATAAACTTTATTATTTTGTTTTAAATCTTTCGTACCTTTTATATTAACTATAATTTGTAAACTTTGAACATTATTTTCTATCAGATAAGCTATTGCTTTTCTATCCCCCAATGTTGAAACAATATCTACAATTACTGCGGTTTTATTTTTATTATCTAATTTTATTATTACTTGATTCCCAATCTTTAAATCTTTTCCTTTGGCAATTTCAAACTCATAACACCTTGTATTCAAAATTTTAACAACTGTACCTAAAAATTCTTTATGTTTTTGCTTAATGTTCTTGGTTAGTTTTGATATACCTATAGATATAAAGTCATAACACATTACAAACATCCAAAGTAAGATAGCCAAAGAATAAATAGTTAAATTTGAATCTCCCAAATATGAATATGTACTTGCTCCATATATTAAAGTAAAAATAAATTTATAGCTTCCCAATTTGCTTAATTTATATATGAAATATTTTGAGTTTGTTTCATCGTCTTTTTTCCATACAGCAATTAAAGCTATACAGAAAACAATTATCAATACAATTAATATCGGATAATATAATAAAAACTGGTTCGTATTATCAATATTAATTAAAACTAAAATTGCAGTAATTGAATTTACTATTGCATCAGCTGGGGTTGAAAAAATTGGCTCTGAAATATATTTGCCCAATATTAACAGTAAAGCACCTGATAATAACCAATTTATTGAATCATCTTTGAAACTAAATGGCATTCCTTTTACATCTAACATCCAAAAATATAATCCTACCATTATTAGTAAATATAATCCAGCTACAACAATTCTGCCTTTTTGTTTTAAAATTCTATTTTTCATACTAACCTCTTAATAACTTTAATATTACTCTATTTAGAGTATATATCTTATAAATAATTTAATCAAAGATATATGCATAAACACTCATATGTTTATGCAAATTTTGTCGAAACAAAAGAAGATGAAAAATCATCTTCCTTTATTATCAACTTTAGTTGTTTTTAATTTCGGTAATATTTCTTCTTCTAATCATTTTTTCATTTTCTTGAATTCTAGAAGGATCTTTTACCATTCTTTCGGCACAAACACAGCCTACAGCATGAGTTTCCTCAAATGCTGGATGTTCAAGATAATGTACATATCTTAATCCACCTTGACCACACATAGTGCATTTAGCATATTGTTTTCCCTCTAAGTCTTTTACACCTAGGTACTTCCAACCTGCTTTTGGAGTTTTATCGTCTTTCCAAAGACCTCTTGTTGTGTTCATAGTTTTGAATGTCCTTACAATAAATTTTAGCAATACCAATTTATATTGGCCCGACTTTTATCATAAGAAGTTGTTTTTTTATTTGACAAAATTGTACATTTATTTTATGTTTACTAATTACTTCTATTGACTTGTATTACAATATGTAGTAAAATTATAAACGAATAAGAGTACATAAAAGAGAGTTATGTTCTTTTTAAAAATCAAATAAAACATATTATCATTTTAGATACTGCAAAATCTTTTTTAAATGATAATCAACTTCTTATTCAGTTATTTAAAGGTAAGTGCACGCCAATGTACTTACCTTTTTTATGATTTAACAGGACTAACCTGGAATCACCAATTTAGCGATTTTTTCTTTTGGGCTCTAGCACAAGCTTCAGATACCCCATACTTAGACACTATCTGATTTATAGACATATTTTTTATAACAAAAGCAGGACAAAGAAATTCTCCAGCAAATGCATCCGCTTGCCATTCTATGCCCTCATATGTTTTTATTTTTTCACCTGGATAAGTCCTACTTAAAGGAATTAGACCCATATTGTGAAGTATTGCATGTCCAATTTCATGTGCAATTGTAAACCTATCTCTACCCTTTCCTACTCTTGCATTTTCATAAGCATCTTCTCTTATAATTACAGTGTTTGAATCTTTCTCTGACTCCGAATAACCATGTGCATCAACTCGCATATCTTCCTTAAGCCTTATATCGTAGTTAAAACTTGGAATCAATATATCTAATTGTTCCAATACTGTAACTATATCAATACTTTCACTTGAAGTATATCCTAAAATTTTTCTAAGTTGCTGTGCCACATCTGCAATAATTGAATTGGATAATGGCGAGGCCTTGATGCCATAGTTCATGTATTAATCTTCCTCCACTCTATTAAGCAATTTTTTTATTTCATTTAATTTTTTTTCATCTATATCTCTAAATGTTCTTGCAAATATTAAAGCTGTTTCTTTTCTAGACATGCTCATATTTTTAGAAAAAGTAACTTTAACATCCTTAACTTGTTGCATTTGAACTTTTTCAAGTTTTTTTATCTCTTTTTTACCCAAATCATATTCTTTAATAATTTTTTTAGTTAAATCATGCGGTATTTCTCTTCTACCGTTTTCTATAGATGATAGATAAGCACTTGATATTCCAAGTCTTTCTGCCATGGTGCCCAAGTTTTCTCCTTCGTCTATCCTTAAAACTCTTAAGAATTTACCATAACCTGTTACCATTTTGTTTTCCCCCTATTCTTTTATACATCTATATATTAACACATTCAAAACGACTTGTCAATACTTTTTGTAAAATAATTTTACAAGTTGTAAAAAATATTTTTTTTACCCAATTTCTATTTAATTGTACAAAAAGCGTTAAAAAAGACTAGTTAGGAGTAGGCAGAATTAGAACGAATTAGGCAGTGAGTTAATTTTGCTACAAGCCTTTATTTACAAGTGATATAGCTAATTAAAGCGCTACAATTCCAGGTGTAAAAGAAAACTTTTGAAAAGTCAAAAATGGCTACTTAAAAACTAATAATACATGTAATTTGGATTAAAGATTAAAAAATTTACACAGAATACCTTTTATTTATCTTAAAAATATTAAACATTTTTACTGATTACACCTTTATAACCCTGCTTAAAACTGGGTAAAATTGCTCGGGTAGGTGTCAGGTAGGTGTCAAATTGGTTTTTTGAGGCTTAAAAATTAAGGTTATTTTGGCTAATTTTTAAAATTTTAAGAATTGCTACAAGCACTGTAAATACTAGCAAAAAGCCACCTATAAAGGTGGCTTTTATAATTGGTACTCCCGAGACGATTCGAACGTCCGACCTTTGCCTTAGGAGGGCACTGCTCTATCCAGCTGAGCTACGGAAGCATACTTATTTTAAATAGTTGCTTGTTTTTATACATTAACTGAATTTACTTTTAATAGCAACTTTTCAATTATAGCAAATTAAGTTTATGTTTTCAACACATTGCAGGTAATAAGTAAAATAACTTTTTTCAATTAATATATAATCAATTTTGTTTTAATATTTTAATAAATATAAGTTTATGTATTTACCTTTAGTTATTGTTGTAAATAAAAAAGAATGCTAATTTTAGCACTCTTATTAATTTTTATATTAGACTACATTTCAAGTTCTTGATCTTGAGTTTCTGTTTTAGATTTATTTTTTGTAGCTTTTTTAGCTTTAGAAATATTAACTGTTTTTTCTTTTTTGTCTTCGTTATCTAGTTTGCTTTCTAAACTTTCTTTTTCTTGTTTTAATGACGCTATTTGTTTATTTGTTTTTTTATATCTTCTTTGAATTGCTTGAGCTGCTACATAAGGAGCCCCTCCAATTACTACTGCTGCAGCTATTGTTGGTAGTGCAGGTAATGCACCAAATAAGGTAAATGCTGCAAGCACTGTTGCAGTTGATATAGCTGGTTGTGCAATTTTACCTATTAAAGATTGAGCTTTGTCTCTTTTAGCTTGTTTTTTTTCAAGTTTATTAATGTTATTTCTAGTCTCTAGTAAGTTAACTTCTGTATTACGATTTTTCATTATTTACCTCGTTTATTTACAACTTTTTACTTAAATTTTAATTTACCTAAATAGTACGCTTAAAATGGTTATTTGTCAATGGACTATTTTTGTAACTCATCTTCTATATGCTGTTTGTCACTAATCTTTACCTGTTTTTTTGTAATAATATCTTTAACATTCATTTTAGAAACTTCTTTTAATTGCTCTTTTGTAGGTGCAAATTCGTCTTCTAAATCTTTTTTAGTTAGCTTTTCTGTTTTAGATATATTATTATCAATGTTTTTATTTAATATTTGTTCCAAGTTCCTTTGTTCATGTTTAATTTTGGGTATAACTTTATCTTCTATATTTGCATATTTTTTGTAAGTTAACAGTTCTACACTTATTGGTGTAACAACGCCGCTAATAACTCCTATTGCTAGAAATGTTGGTTCTATTAAACCGAAAGCTAGCATAGCTATTAAACCAACAGATAAACTAGCACCAAATAAAGTGACTCTACTAGCATTTTTTAAAATATTTCTTCTTTTGTCTTGCTTATTATTTAATTTTTCCAAAGTAATACTATTACTTAAAAACTCACTCTTTAGTACTTTGTATCTCTTTTCTTGTTCATGTTTTAACTCTTTTGAGTTTTTTTTATTATCTTTCATAAAACCATTCCTTAAATTTTTAACTTACTAATCAACATATTAAATAACTATAAAATTAAACTGTAACATTAATTGTGCCTGCAGTTGAGGTAATTGTTATAGTGTTAACTACAGAACCTGATTGAATTGATTTTTCGTAAACAAACTTACCTGTTTCTGAGTCAACATCATTTTGAGTCCACTCAGTTTTGTATGCGTCAGCTGCTAAAATATCTACCCCACCGTTTGAGGTTATTGCTTTAAGGTCATAGTTTTCTAATGGTGGAATAACAACATTTATTTCTTTTCTACCTGCATTAATAGTGTTGCCTAAATTAATTTCTAAAAACTCAGCTTGAATTGAAGCTGTGCTACTACCGCTTGCTACATTTAGACTAGTTTCAGTTTTTAGGTTTGTTGCTTCAATGCTTCCTTCAGTTGTTTCCACATTTAGTGTTAAATAAGAATGTTGATCTTGAACATCTTTTATTCTTGGAGCATTCTCATTATAATTTATTGAAACATCGCCGTATGTGGTTGTAATGTTAGCATCCCAGTATGCGTTATCTACAGTTACATTACCTCTTGTAGATACTACATCTAAAGCGTAATAAATACTTCCAATTTCAATACTGCCATTTGTAATATTTAATACAGCATTATAATTACCACTGTCTTCTTGAATACCTATGTTATCAATTTTTATAGTGTTATATTCACTTATTATAGTTACATTTTTTAGTGCTGACTCTATATGAACTTGTGTGTTGCTAGTTCGTATATCAACGTCTTTACTAACTTCTTTTAATTTTATTAGACCACTGCCTGTTTCATAATTATAAGTGGCATTTCCGCCTACATTACCTGCTTTTACATAAGCATTTGATGCTTGAATTACTAAATCACCTGCAATATCATAAGTTTGAGTGCCTTCACCAAAAGTAAAACTACCAATCTCACTATTTATTTCAACATTAGTGTCTACATTATTTAAAATATCTGTTCTTCCTGATACGTTAGAAATAGAAAAGTTTTCTGTAACTGTAAAGTTTTGTAGTTTCATAGGTGCTTTAGTATTTTCTATTGTTAAATTACTTGTGTTAAATGTTAATGGGTCTAGGTTACCAAAAGGTGTTTCTTCACCTAATATTACTTGTCCGCCTGAACTTTTAATATTAATATCTTTTGCATCAACTGTGTTAGGAATGCCAATGTTTATGTAGGCTTTGTTGTAAAATATAATGCCTTTTGACGGCTCTTCAACTTTTAATTTAATAGTTTTATTTACATTGTCGTAAGTATAGGTGTAGTCAAATTTGTTAATGTCTTCTTGAGTAAACCCGCTTGCATTGTTTGCAAAATCTACTTCTATACTGTTTGAATCTACAGGGTATAATGAAATATCAAAACGGTTACTATCAACTTCTATAGCCTCATAGTCGTTTAAGCCTTCTGTATACTCATCTGTTTGGTTAACTAGGCTTCCTGTTAGATAATGATAACCAAATAATTCACTATCAGGCATAAGTACTAAATAACCAGCAGAAATAACAGCAATAGCTAAACCTATTGATGCTAAACCTAAAGAATATATTATTATTTTTTTTGCTAAATCCATTTTTTACCACCTATGTAGTTATTTAACCTTATTATATACTAAATTACATACTATTGCAATAGCAATTAGTTAAACTAAAACTGCTCTTAGTCTTCTTACTCCGCTTGATGAGCTTTGCTCTTTTTTTATTTTAAACTCGCCTAACTCGCTAGTGTTTTGTACGTGAGGTCCACCGCAAATTTCTTTACTAAAGTCATCAATTGTATAAACGCTTACTTTATCGCCGTATTTATTATCAAATATACCAACAGCGCCCATAGCCCTTGCCTCGTCTACACTCATTTCTTGCTTTTTAACATCTAGTCCCTTTTTTATATATTTGTTAACAAGTTCTTCTACTTTTTCCATTTCTTCTTTGGTCATTTTTCTGTCTAAATTAAAGTCAAAACGCATACGCTCACTTGTTAAATTAGAGCCTTTTTGATGCACATGCTCACCGTAAATTTGCCTTAATGCAGCTAGTGTTAAATGAGTTGCTGTATGGTATTTAGTTGTTTGATAAGTAGTATCTGCAAGCCCGCCTTTAAATACCTTGTCTTGTTTTGCTTTACTTACTTCTTGGTGTTTTTTAAATGCTTTGTTGTAGCCTTCCTCGTCTACATCAAAACCTTTTTCTGTAGCTAGTTCTTTAGTTATTTCTAGTGGAAAACCGAATGTATCATATAACCTGAAAGCTGTTTTTCCTGGTAATACACCATTTTTTACATAAGTCATAACTTTTTCAAACTCTTTAATGCCTTCAATTAATGTTTTATTAAATTTATCTATTTCTTTGTTTAGTTCGTTTTCTATAAAGTTTTTGTTTTCTGCAAATTCAGGAAAGTCGTTTTTATAATATTCTATATAATAATTAACAATATTTTTTAAGTGTTTAGTGTCTAGTTCAATTTCTCTACTAAACCTAACCGCTCTTCTAATTAAACGCCTTAAAATGTAACCTCTTCCTATATTGCTAGGGGTTGTTTTTTTGTTGTCTCCTAGTATTACAGTAGTAGCTCTTAAATGCTCCACAATTACTCTGTAAGCTTTTGTTATATTGCTACTATCGTTATAATTTTTGTTTGCTAAGCTTTCAGTTAACTCTATTGCTTTTTCAAAAACATCAAGTTCATATAAACTATTATAACCGTTTAAGGCCATTACAACTCGTTCTAGCCCTATACCTCTGTCTACATTTTTTTGGCTTAAATTTTCTGGCTTGTCGCCTTCGTTTTCTACAACGTATTGCATAAACACGTTATTACCTATTTCTACATACTTACCGCAATCACAAGCAGGAGTGCAGTCTTTACTACAAGCTTTTTTATCTGTTACAAAAAACATTTCAGTGTCTGGTCCGCAAGGTCCTGTTTTACCCATTGCCCACCAATTTTCTTCTTTACCTAAAAAGAATATTTGTTCATCAGTTAAACCACAACTTTTCCAAATTTCATAACTTTTAATATCCTTAGGTGCATTTTCATCACCTGCAAAAACTGTAACTGCTAACTTTTCTTTTGGTAAATTTAAATAATCTTTTCTAGTTAAAAATTCGTATGAATCTTTAATTGCTTTTTCTTTGAAATAATCACCTAAACTCCAAGTACCTAACATTTCAAAAAAAGTGCAATGTGTGTCATCTCCTACTTCATCAATGTCGTTAGTTCTTATACAACGCTGTGAGTTTGTAAGCCTAGTTCCTTTATCGTGTTTTTTACCCATTAAATATGGAACTAAAGGATGCATACCAGCTACTGTAAAAATAGCACCTTTTTCATCCTCTGGCACTACTGATGCGTTTTCTATTTGAGTGTGACCTTTTTCTATATTAAAATTTATCCAATTTCTCTTAAATTCTTTTATTGTCATTTTTTTCATATAAGTATTTTCCTTTTATTTTTGTTTTTAAATTATAGCATATTTTAAAAAAAACTAGCAAGTAAACTAGTTTTTTATTGTTTTATAAGTTTAGTCAAGCAATATCTCATCTATTGCTTTTTTTCTTGCTGCTTTTAACTCTCTACTTTTTTTAATTTTTGCTATTTTTCTGTTAGCTTTGTCAACTTGTGACTTTTTAATAGTATACTGAGAATAAATTAACGCAGCACCACCTAAGGATACTAATATGCCTACTACTGCAATAACGCCTAACCCGTTTTGCACGCTTGGAGTTTGCTCTACTAATTTTGAATTAAAGCCAATAACATCTAGTAAAATACCAACTACTAATAAGGCAAGAGCATTAGCAACTTTGTATGCAAGTGTCATAAAGCCACTATAAATACCTTTACTTTCTTTATTTGTTTTAGCATATTCTATAGTCATTAAGTCTGCAAACATAGAAATAGGAATAGAATAAAGTGCTCCAGTACCAAAGCCACTTATAAATATTCCAACCATAGCAACAGAAAACTTTATTACATCAGTTGCTTGATTTCTAAATATAAAAATTGCTGTAACTACAAGTAACCCTAGTACACTAGTAAATATACCAGTTAACACAGCTGGTTTTTTTTCAAACTTACGGCTAAAATAAACCCAAAATGGCTGAGATAACACCGTAGCTAAAACGAGTGAACCCATTAAAATTGATATTTGAGTTGTGTTAAAATAAAAACTATAAGTAAATAAATGTAGCCCCACACCAGTTATAATTGCAGAGCTTACTAAACTTATAGTATAGCCGCCAACTAAGCTATTATAGTTTTTCCTTTTTAAAGCATAGAAAAACATTTTTAAAATTTGTGTTGGTGTTTTATCCTTTTTTTCTTTTTTTGCTAGCTCGTACTTTTTCTTAAGCCTTGGAAGAGCCGAGTAAGTGCCTGCAACACATAAAAGTCCAAACAATAATGCCATCGCGCTTGTTGCAAAACTAATGTTCATATAACCTTGCTGAGTTGCTTGAGTTAAATCTGATGGTAAAAATAACATAATTAGTATTGACGGAGCTAAGAAGCTAATTAAGAAAAAGGTTGTTCTATATGCTTGGATATTTGTTCGCTCGTTGTAATCGTCACTCATTTCTGCACCTAAGGCAACGTGAGGAGTAGCAAACATAGTATGAAAAGTTTCTAGTGCTAACATAAACACAAGTAACCATACAAATTTTGCTGTGGGGTCTAAAAAGGCAGGAACAGACCATATAAAAATGTTAAAAAAGGCCATACCTAAAAAGCCAAGTAGCATAAAGCCGTGGCGTTTACCAAATAGCTTGCTTTCTTGCTTGTCAGACAAATGACCAATAATAGGATCGGTAAAAGCGTCCCATAAAACACTTACAGCAACAGCTATACCCATTAATGTTCCGGGTATAGCTAAAATAGCCGTACCAAAAAACATAATAAGGTTATTATATGTTTGGCTTACCACTCCGTAACCGAGGTTACCTACGCCATAAAAAAATTTTTCTCTTCTTTTTACCAACTTATTTCTCCAATTAATTACCATTTCATTTTAAATTAAAACTTATTAAAATGTCAAGTAAGTTAAATTGTTTTAATATTAGTTTTAACAAAAAGCAAGTAAGTATTTTACTTGCTCCTTATTTTTTAAAAAATATCTGTTAAATCTTCGTTTTTATCTATAGGTGTTATTTCTGGTAATTTATCTGAGTCTACTACACCTGTAGTTTTAGGTCCCGCTGGCTCTGTTTTTTCTAATGAGCTCATATTACTTGCTTTATTTAAGTCTGTAAACGTTGTATGCTCATTAATGAATTTAAGCTTAATATTACCTAACGCACCATTTCTGTGTTTTGCAATTATCAAGTCTACAAAACTAGATACTTCTTCATCTTCTTCTGCTTGATTTCTATGTAGGAACATTACAATGTCTGCGTCTTGTTCTATTGCACCACTTTCTCTTAGGTCAGATAATTGTGGTTTACCTTTTCTTGTTTCAACCGCACGAGAAAGTTGTGATAATAACACAATAGGAACATCTAATTCTCTTGCTGCTACTTTTAACATACGAGACATTTCACTAACTTCTTGCTGACGGTTTTCTTTATTTTTGTTATTTGAACTCATAAGTTGCAAATAGTCAATCATAATTAAGTCTAGCCCTTGTTCACGCTTAAGTCTTCTACACTTACTTAAAATGTTTGTAGGTGTATTAAGTGAGCTATCATCAATAAAAATTTGAGCTTCGCCTAACTTTTTATTAGCTTCCCACAGTGCTTCCCATTCTTTTTCTCTTAGATCACCTTTAAGTGCTTTTTCCATACTTACAAAAGCAGTAGAACATAATGAACGCTGAGCCAGTTGTTCTTTTGGCATCTCTAAAGAAAATACTGCAACCTTAGCTTTTGAGTCAAGCGCTGAATTGTTAATTATATTCATTGCAAAACTTGTTTTACCAACACTTGGTCTTGCTGCTATTAAAATAAGGTCACTTTTTTGAAGCCCATTAGTAAGCTTATCAAGTTCATGAAAACCAGTTTTAAGCCCTCTTAAGCTTTCAGGGTCTTTTTGAATAGTTTCAAATTTTTCTATAACTGATTCTAGTGGTTTTTCTATATGTATTAAGTCTGAAGATTCTTGCTTTTGAGCAATATCAAATATGCTTTTTTCTGCAAAAGCTAATGATTGTTCTTCATCTTGAGTTTCAAAGCTTGTTTCAATAATTTTTTCACTTGCTTTAATTAATTGTCTTAAAATACTATTCTTTTTTACTATGTTTAAATAATTTTTGTAGTTAGCAGCACTAGGTACAACATTTGAAAGAGTTGTAACATAATTAATGCCGCCTATATCAGTTAAATGCTCTTGCTCTTCTAATTTAGCTGTTAATGTAACAAAGTCAATTGTAGAGCTGTCTTTATAAAGTGTGTGCATTACATCAAAAATAATTTTATGAGCTGAAGAATAAAAGTCGTTTTTATTTAGCATATAGATAATATTATTTTGAGCCTCGCCTTCATCTATTAAAACAGAGCCTAATACTGCTTGTTCTGCTTCTATTGAATGCGGTAAAACTCTTGGGTTCATTGCCTTTTTATTTGTTGCCATTATTTTTTTTACCTTTTATTTTTTTAATTTTAAATATCTTATAAGTTCAATTGTACCAACCAGTAAGCCGCCAAGTAAAACAAAAATTGCTATTTTTGTTACATTGCTAGCGTTTTCGCCTAAAGCGTTATCTAAAACAACGTAAATAGGTATTAAAAAAATTGCTATTAAGAAAAACCTTTTAAACAATTCTATTATTGGTCTTTTATTCATATAAAAGATACTCCTTATTACTTAATTAAACTGTTTTATTTTATCATAACTAAAATAATTAATCAATATAAAAAAACAAGTATTGCTACTTGCTTTTTTTAATTCATATTTGTTTTTTTGCTTTGTTTATTAAAAGAAAATTATTCTTGATCTGTAATTTCTTTATTGGTGTTTTTACTATTTAATTTATAATAAAATAACAAAGTAATAGTGAATACGGCAGTTAATACTAGTGCTAAAACGTACCACCAGCTTGAAACTATTTTATACTCGTAAAACTCTATTTCAAAAGAATAATTGTTACTAGGAACTTGCCACTCATGCACTTTTAAACCACTTGCAGTGTTATATATTAAGTCTGCATTGCTTCTTAACTTGGTAGAATGTGTTGCATACGAGTAACTTAAATTAAGGTCTTCCATTGTAAAAACTTCACTTCCGTAAGGCTCACCTGAAAAATAGTTTAAAAGCTCAGTAGCAAGAGTTGAATTATTTGTATTATTAAAAATAGTTTTTGTTATACTTGTTTTTTTAATATAAAAAATATTATCTTCAGTAATTGTGTTTGAAGGGTCTTGATCGTCTTCTTGAGTATCTACTCCGTAAAACAGTTTATAATCATTATAACTATCAAACAAAAAGCTAATGCCTATAATATTATTTTCTATAGACGGCATTCGTATATGTTGGTTTACAAAATGCATTTTTTGAATAGCATTCAGTTCATTTTCAGAATTATTAAAATTATCAACTAAATTAGTTCTTATACTTTCAAAGGCAGTTAATACTTGCGTTTTTACTTGTTCGTAATTATATCCACCTAGTTCAATTGTTACTTGGTTTAGTTCTATATAAAAACTTTCGTTTACTCTACCATCAGAATAGGTGCTAATTGCATAACCGCCATTAGCACAACCAGTAAACGAAATTACTATTATAATCATTATTAAAAGAGTGTAAGTTTTTTTAAGCATATATTGTTTTTTCCTTTTTCTTAAATTATTATATTACAGTTTTTAAAAAAATAAAACTAAATAGCTTATGTTAATAATATTTTTAAATAAGTTTATGTACATAAAAAAAGAGCCGTTATGCTCTTTTTTTATTTAATTAAGATTATTCTTCAGGATGATCTTCTACTTCATCTTCAACTTTTACTATTACATGACCTTGCTTAAAGTCACAAAATGGGCATTTATCCCACGCTTGTTTTTTTGTTTCTGCGTGACCACAGTTATTACATTGCCATTTAACTGGATGACCACTTTTATAAAGCTTGTTGTTAGACATTCTTTTATAGATTTCGTTTGAAGTGCAGTAAAGGTAGTCTTTTATTTGATACATTTTTTCAAACTTATCTGCTATATCTTTAAAGCCTTCTTGCTTAGCCACTTCTGCATACTCTGGGTAAATTTCGTCTCTTGCTATCTCAGCTTCTTGTGCTGTATATAAAAAGTCTTGAGCTAAGTTTGCCGTTCTAAACGGGTAAACATCAGCAAATTCTATTTCTATACCTGCATCTTTCATGTTTGATTCTATTTGATCATAAAAAACTTTAGATTGAGCAAAACACCTATTGCTTGTTGTTTTAAATAATTCTCCTAAATAGCAATAATTTTGTTCATTACACTTTTCTGATACAAATTTACACCTAGCACCATTTTGACTTTCTAGTAAAAATGCTCGGCATACATTTATAATTGTTTGGCTAGACTGAAACTCTTGTTTGTTCATATTAAACTCTCCTTTTAAAAATTTGTCTACTTTATTGTGTGTAATTTTTTGTTGTTTAATTAACCAAACTTTAAAAACATATGTGTAAATAATAAAAAAACAATTTAAAAAAGTTGCAATAATATTTTTTTTACTTTAAACTAAAAATATGGAAAATTTATACGCAAATAAAAATAGCTCTAAAAGCTATTATGTTCAAAAAAAGAAAGACTTTGATAGACTGCATGAAATTATGCATCTATTGCCTAGTTATGCTCTTTATGAAAAGGGCAAAGAAGAATTTACAGATATTTACCTTGAAACTAGTGACGACTTTTTAAAAAATATGGGTGTTACCGTTAGGTTAAGGCGTTTTAAAGATAAGCAAGTAGTGTCTGTTAAATACAACGAAAAAATTGTAAAAACAAAAGAAACTATAAGAAAGTCAGTTTACGAACAAGTGCTTGAACCATCTGAAAGTGTTTTTTCTCACGAAAATTTACTCTTTATTGAAGATAAACTAAATGTTATATTTGGTGGTAAGCTTCAAATAGACATTTTATATAAATTAAGACAACTTGAAGAAGTGTATTTAGTTAAAACACAAAGAAAAAGCTTTGAAGCTGTGCATAACTCAGGGTTTAGAGCAGATATTTTTTTTGACGAAGTTGTTTATGTAAACAAACTAAAATCAATTGACTATAAAGACCTTATTTTACAAGTAAGTATGACTAGCCTATCAACTGACCTTAATAAAAAGCTGTTTGAAAACTATATTAATGAGCTAAGAAAAAAAATTGTATTAGTACCTATGAAAGAAAGTAAGTATGAAGCAGCAGTTTTATATACGCGTTTTAAATAAAAATTAAAATACCTTAGCTAGCATTTATTGCTAGCTTTTTTTTTGCTTTAATTAAGTAACATTTAAAACTACAAGTAAATATAATGTTTTAACTAGCATAGTGGAGTTTTTTTTATGGTTGAATTTTTTATTAATTTACCCTTTATATATCAAGCACTCTTAGCCGGACTTTTTACTTGGTCTGTTACAGCTATAGGTGCTTCATCTGTATTTTTATTTAAAAAACAGAATGAAAATGTTTTAAATATAATGTTAAGTTTTGCAGCTGGGGTTATGATAGCAGCTAGCTTTTTTAGTTTACTACAGCCTGCAATACAACTAAGTGAAGAGCTTTTTAATACTGACTTTGTTATACCTACTATTGGTTTTTTATTTGGTATATTATTTATTGTTGTAGCTGACCGTGGTTTGCATCGCTTTTTTGAAAACGACTTAAACGTTGAAAGCAAAAAAAGAACAGCACTTCTTGTAGGATCAATTACACTTCATAACATACCAGAAGGAATGTGCGTTGGTGTAGCCTTTGCAAGTGCTGCCATGGGGCTTCCTGGTGTTACTATTGTAAGTGCATTATTATTAACTTTAGCAATAGGATTACAAAATTTTCCTGAAGGTGTTGCAGTTAGCTTACCTTTAAGAAACGAAAACATGTCAAGAAAAAAAGCATTTTTCTTAGGGCAATTTAGCGGAATGGTTGAGCCTGTGGCCTGCGTATTATCAGCTATATTTGTAATTTATGTAAGAACTACATTACCTTTTTTACTTGCTTTTTCTGCTGGTGCTATGATTGGAGTTGTAGTAAGTGAGCTTATACCAGAAGCGCATAAAAACAATAAAACATTGTCTACTATAGGCTTAACTATAGGGTTTTGTATTATGATGGCTTTAGATGTAGCTTTAGGCTAAACATAATTTAAATAAATAATAAAAAAACACTTACCTTTAAAAGTAAGTGTTTATTTTACATATCTATTGGTCCATAACTATCATCATCTAATATTTGCATAGCTAGCGTTAATTCTTCAACATGTTCTTTTTCGTCTTGAATTACTTCTTCAAATACTTGTTTAATATCTTTAAACCTAAACCTAGATAACTGTTTTTCGTATAATAAAATAGCTTCAAGTTCACCTTTAATATCTGACCTTATATTATTTATTAAAATTTGTTTTGAATATTCAGGTTCAAACTGTTTTTCATAGCCTTCTGTTGTTAAATCTACATCTTGTTTTGCCTTTTCAAACATTTCAAGCTGCACGGGGTCATACTTTCTTACAAGTTCTAAGAACATTCCGTAGTGCCTTTTTTCATCTTCAAGTATATGATGCCAAGTTTCATTTAACTGTTCAAATTGTGAGTTTTTTATGTGCTTATTGTATTTATTTATAGCTACTAATTCAGCCATTAATGACTCTCTTATTAAGTTTACTGTAGTACGAGCCACTCCTTGCGGGTGACCTTCAGTTGTATAGCTCATAACTTAACCTCCTTTATATTTAAATAATATTATTTTTTTACTACTTTTATTACAAAATATAAGTTATTACTCCCACAAAAAAAACTAGTAAACAATTACTAGTTTTAATTTTTTTAAATAAGCGTTAACTCTACTACAGTTTCTATGTGTTTAGTTTGAGGAAACATATCATAAGCTTTTACATCTTTTATTTTATAAATTGCTTTATTTGTGCTTTGTTCACTATTTATGTTTTTAGTATTAGTTAAGTAAGCTAAGTCTCTAGCTAAAGCAGGTAAACCACAGGCAATGTAAATAATTTGCTTTGGTTTTACTTTTAGTATTGTTTGAATTATTTGTTTGTTTAAACCTTTTCGTGGTGGATCTACTACTAAAGTTGTTTTACTATTATTTTTCATTACTTTAGGTAAAGTTTCTACGCAGTCACCTAATACATTTGTTACTTTGTTTTGCAAATTGTTTTCTTTTAAAAGCTTATTACTAGCTTCAACTGCTTTTGGTTGTATTTCTAAACCATAAACATTACTATCTACATTTTTAGCAATAATACCTGTTAAAAGCCCAACTCCGCTGTAAGCATCTACCACTGCTTGAGGTGAAAAATCTTTTATTTTTTCTAAAACATTATTATAAATTTTATTTCTTATGTCGTTGTTAACTTGCATAAAGCTAACAACTTCTGTTTTAACATTTAGGTTTTGTAACTGCTCTTCTAAATACGGCTCACCTTTTATTAATTTACTAGTTTTACCTATTACTACATTGTTATGTTCTTTATTAATATTTACGTAAAGCGTTACCGTTTTAAAGGTTTGTTTTAATAAATTATAAAATTCTTCTGCATTTGGTAATTGTTCGCCGTTAATTATTACTGCAACTAAAAGTTGATCATTAAATTGCCTTGCTACAAGGTTTTTAACTAAACCTTTTTTTGTAAGTTCATTATACGCACTTACTTTATAACTTTTAATAAAACTTTTAAAAACTGTTATTACTTTATTTGTTAAGTCTTGTTGTAAAGGGCATTCATCTACTTCTACTATTCTGTGTGAGTGATTTGCAAAAAAGCCTATTTTTACTTCATTTAAAACTTCTCTTACTTGTAAAGTTAACTTATTACGATAATTATATTTGTTTTTACTAGATACAATTTCTATCTTATCATAAACTATGTTACCTACTTTTTTAAGCGTGTCTTTTACTAAACTAGACTTAAACTCTAATTGCTCGTTATAATTTAAATGTTGTAACTGGCAACCACCACATTTTGTAAAAACACTACAAGGTGCGTCTACTCTATGCTTACTTTTGTTAATTACTTCTTGCAATTTACCTATAAAAAAGTTTTTGTTTTGCTTAATTATTTTAACTTTTACAAGTTCACCCGGCAGGGCAAAAGGCACAAAAACAGGTGTGTTTTCTAATTTTGCAACACCTTCTGCGTTAAAGCCTAAATTTTCTATAGTTAAATTTACTATTTTATTTTTATAATCTATCATATTTGTTTTTCCTTATAATTAGCATTATAACATACTCACAAACTATATTATCAAAAAAATAAAAAGTGTTGAAACAATTAAGTTATTATGTTAAAATTAACTATATTTAAAAAAGGAAATACAAGTATGAGCAATATTGAAATAATTAATGGCGTAAAATATATTGATGGGTATTTATGTAACGATGCAGGAAGACCTATTACTGTAAGTAATGGTTACAGCTCGGAAGAAGAAAAAGATGCTAAAGAAATTTATGAAGACGCTAAAGAAAGTGCTTCAAAAAATAAATTTAAAAAAAATAAAAAAGTAAAAGTTGTTAACACAGAAAACGACTTAACCCGTTAAATTTACTAAAGAGTTTTTCTTATTAAACTCTTTTTTTAACTAAGGTTAATTTTATACAAAAACTGGTTATTGGAGGTATGTATGCAAAGTGATAATAAACAAACACCACAACACGCAAAAAGTGTGTTTATTGTAGGTGGCTCTGGAATGCTAGGAAGAAGTGCTTCACAACATTTTTTAAAAAAAGGCTATAAAGTTACAAGCATTAGTTTACCTGCTGATGAAACAAAAGATATGCAAACAGATGGCGTTGAACATATTTTAAAAGATGTTAACAGCGTATCTGATACCGAAATTTTAAGAATTATGAAAGAAAAAGACTACATGGTTATAGCAATAGGTGCAGATGAACGATATACACCAAAAGCACCAGCAATTGACTTTTATAGAAGATATAATGTTACATACATTAGTAACTTATTAAGGTTAGCAAGGCTAGCCAAAATTCAAAAAGTAGTTATACTAGGTTCTTACTTTACATATTTTAATAAAATTTGGCCTGAATTAAAATTAGCACAAAAACACCCTTACATTAGAAGTAGAGTTGAACAAATAGAGCTTGCTTTTACTTTTAACTCAAATGTTATGCAGGTTGTTGTTTTAGAAATACCTTACGTGTTTGGTAAATTGCCAAAAAATAATCCTCTTTGGTCTATGATATCTGAACAGTTAAATAGTACTAAACATATTTATTACTCACACGGTGGAACAGCTATGACTACAGAAAATGAAGTGGCTGAAGCTATTGAAGGCGCAATATTATATGCTGATGGTGGGAAAACTTACCCCGTTGCAAGTATTAACTGGAAGTGGAAAGACTTTTTAAGTTACTTGTTAAAAGTGCAAGGTCAACAACACAAAATACTAACTCCATATTCAAACTTTTGCACTAAAAGAGAAATGAAGAAGAAAAATAAAAAATTAAAAAAACAAGATAGAGAAAGTGGAATTAATTTAGTAGAATTTTTAAAGTTTCAAAAAAGAAATGCGTTTTTAGACATACCTACTTGCATTCAAACACTTAGATATAACCCTGATGATTTAAAAAAAGCAATAAAAGATACCTTATTATCTTGTGACCCAAAGCAATATAAATAAAAAAGCACTTTAATTAGTGCTTTTTTTTGTTATTTTTTATTCTTGTTAGCCTTTTTTGTAGTAGGCTTTTTTGCTTTTTTATTATCACTATTTAAAGTAGCCTTTTTTTGCTTCTTTTCTTTATTAGTGGTGTCTTTTTGTTCTTCATTTTTAATATCGTTTTTTAGCTTCTCTTTATTTGTAGTATCCTTAAGCTGTTCTTTACTTGTTTTACTTTTTGAATTTACATTACCTTTGCTATTTTCTTTTTTAGGTGACTTTTTAGTATTAACATTTTTAGTTTCAACTTCTTTTACATTATTTTTTTCTAACTGTTTTTCTTGTTTTATTTTTTGTTTTTCTATTTGTTGTTGCTGTTTTTTTCTTTGCTTTTCTAATTGCTTTTGTTGTTTAATTTGCTTTTTTTCTTGCTGTTTTTGCTGTTTTTCTAGTTCTTTATTTTCTTTTTCTATTTGCTTTTGCTTTTCTTGTTCTTCGTGTTCAATTTTTTGTTGTTGAAGTTGTTTTTGCTTATTTATTTCATATTGTTTTTGGTCTTTAACTACTGATAAATAGTTTTGCTTGGTTTTATTGTTAACTGCGCCTAGTCCTAGTTCTTTTCTTGCTAGGGTTTCAAACTCAACCAAGCTTGCTTTTGTGCCTGATATAAAAGTTTTAACTACTCTATCATAAGCTTGAATTAATTTTGCATCAACAATTACAGAATACATTTTGTTATACACGTGATCTAGTTCATCTGCTAAATTTTCAAAATCTTCTAAAGTAGATTGTTCTAGTTTGTTAATTGTGTTTAATGCTTCTACTAGTATTTTACTCTTATCTACTTTTGTATCATCTTTTAACCTTAAAATTCTGTTTAATGTTTTTTTAACCTTGCTGTTTACTATTAACACAACAATTAAGGCAACAAAACCTGTTAAAGCAGCGGCGGCTGGGCCGTATTCACTCATTAATTGTAAAATATTAGTCATAAATTACTCCTTTTTATGCTTAGTATTTAATTAAATTTTATCATATTAATTTTACTTTTGTTATTAAATTGACTGCTTAAAACAAAAAAACTGCATAAATCTATACAGTCTTTTTGTCTTTTGTAATGTTTATTATAAATAATTATTTATTATTTAAAAATTAATTTACCTTAATTCTAAACCATTTTGTTTAGCATACTCTATTAAGTTATTATGAAACTTTTCAATTTCATCACTTGAAAGTGTGTGGTCTTTTGCGCCAATTTCAAAACTTAAAGTATAGCTTTTTTTGTTGTTTAATTGTTCGTCATTTTCAAAAACATCTTTTAAGTTAAAGGTATAATCTAGTTTACTTTCAAAAGCGTTAAATAATGTTTTTAAGTCAAAATATGTTAAGTTTTTGTTTGCTAAAAAGTTAAAGTCAAGTACTGTAGTTTGATATTTAGATAACTCACTAGTTTGAGTGTTTTTTTGTTTAATGTCACTAAACTCATTGAAGTTAAGTTCTAATACTGCGACTTTCAATTTTTTATCAATTTGGTTATTTACTGCAGGGTGCAATAAGCCCATTTTACCTATTTTTTTACTTAAATGCGTTATTACAGCATTGTTTCTTGGGTGCAAATATGATGCATCATCTACTTTATTTAATTGTAACATTGGTATTTGTTTTTTATAAGTAGTAAATAAAAACTCTAATATACGCTTTAAGTCAAAGTATATTTGTTCATCAGTTTTTGTTTTACTTGTTAACACAATGCTTAAATTTTTTTGTTCTATTGCCTTATTATTTTCATCTAAACCAGTTACAGCTCTACCAACTTCAAAAATGCCGTCGTCTTGCGTGTTTAGTTTATTTTCGTTTATAACTTTTAATAAACTAGGTGATAACTCACTTCTAATTTCGTCGTTATTTTTAACTGTTGAATTTAGCACTTTTACATATCCTTTTGTAGTTATGTTAAGTTGACTATTTGCTTTTACATCGTTCCATAAATAAGTGTGTACTTCACTTAAATTAAACTTTTGTGCTAGAGTTCTTTTTGCATGATACTCTAATATATGTTCCGCTTGTTGTTCTACTGGTTCTACCTTTCCTGTTACTGCTTTTGGTGTAATGTTATCGTAACCATAAATGCGTGACACTTCTTCTACTAAGTCTGCTGAAATTGTTACGTCTTTTGTAGCTCTGTGGCTAGGAACAGTTACAGTTAAATTATTATCAGTTACTTTAACTTTAAAGTCTAGTCTATTTAATATATCAACAATTTTTTGTTGACCTAGTTTAACTCCGCAATAATCTTCAATAAAACTTGACGTAATATCTATATTTATTTGAGGGTAGTTATAAACGTATTTATCAGTAACGCTTGAAGTTACTTGTGCGTTATTATCTACTTTAACCAATAGTTTTATAAACCTTGCTATTGCCAGCGTTGTTAGGCTTGGGTCTAAGCTTTTTTCATACCTTAAACTTGCCTCTGTTCTTAAATTAAGTTTGTTTGCACTTCGTCTAGTTGTTGTAGCTTCAAAGTTAGCACTTTCTAATAATATGCTAGTTGTATTTTGTTGCACTTCACTATCTAGACCGCCCATAATTCCAGCTATAGCTAATGGAGTGTTTTTACTATAAATCATTAAAGTTTCTTTATCTATTTTTCTTTCTTCGCCGTCTAGAGTTTTAAAATTAATTTGTTCATCTGCAGTTTTAACGTTAATGGTTGGTGCTTTACTACTATCAAAAGCGTGCATAGGTTGGCCTACTTCTAGCATTACATAATTAGTTAAATCTGCTAGCAAATTTAAACTACGCATACCTGTATAAAATAGCCTAATTTGCATATTTTTTGGCGACTCATTTTTAGTTATATTGTTTATTTTAACTCCAGAATAACGGTAACACTTTTTAGTGTCTTGAATGCTTATATCTAAATTTTCTAAGTTATTATATTCAGTTAAGTCTACAGAATCAATAGGCTTTAACTCTTTATTAAAAATAGCCGCAACCTCTCTTGCAAAACCATAATGACACCAAAGGTCTGGTCTGTTTGTAAGTGATTTATTGTCTACTTCAAAAACTGTGTCTTCAATACCAAAAACATCTTTAATGTTAGTACCTAGTTTTACATCTTTTGTTATGTGCATAATGCCTTCGTGGTTTTCGCTTATTCCTAGTTCCTTTTCGCTACAACACATACCTTGACTTTTATGCCCTGCAAGTTCAACTTCACTTATTTTAAGCCCGTCTATTTCTGCACCTAGTTTTGCAAAAGCTACTAACATTCCTTCTTTACAATTTGGTGCTCCGCAAACAACATCATAAACTTTATCGCCTGCATCTACTTTTAATAGACTTAGTTTGTTTGAGTTTTCTGCTCTTTCACTTTTTATTATTTTAGCTACAACTACATTTTTTATGTTTTTACCATAGTCATATACTTCTTCTATTTCTGCAGTTGAAAGCGTTAAACGCTTTATTAACTCTTGGTTACTTACATTGTTTAAATCTACAAAATCTTTTAACCAATTAATACTAATTTTCATAACTTTCTCCTTTTATTTTGTGCCGAATTGTTTTAAAAACTTTAAGTTACCGCTATTTAATAGCCTGATTTCTTTTAATCCATATTTAAGCATAACTAGCCTAGTCAAACCTAAACCAAAAGCAAAGCCTTTATATTTTTTATTATTTATACCGCCCATTTTTAATACTTCTGGGTGAATCATACCACATGGGCAAAGTTCTATCCAGCCTGTTTGTTTACAAACACTGCAACCTTTACCTTCACAAAATACGCAACTAGCGTCTAGTTCAAAGCCTGGTTCTACAAACGGAAAATACCCTGGCCTTAACCTAACATCTATATGTTTTTTAAATACACCTTCAAGCATATTTTTCATAAAGTATATAAGGTTAGCAACAGATATATCCTCACCCACCATAATACCTTCAATTTGGAAAAATGTGTTTTCATGCGTTGCATCTAAATTTTCATTTCTAAAACACCTACCAGGAAAAATTGCTCTAATATCGCCACCTGCTTGCAAGTTTTTAGCATACTTTTTAAGAATACGGTTTTGACTTGCACTAGTGTGCGTTTTTAATACTTGATTATTTTCTAGCCAAAAAGTGTCTTGCATATCTCTTGCAGGATGATCTTCTGGTATGTTTACTGCTTCAAAGTTTTCATACTCCGTTACAATTTCTGAGCCGTCTTCTACAACAAAACCCATACTAACAAAAACATCTTCTACTTCTTTTGCTGTAATTGTTATAGGGTGAAGTGAACCAAACTTTTGGTTAGTTGGAAGTGTAATGTCTATTTTTTTTGCACTATTAATTAGCTTTTCTAATTGTTGCTTTTCTAGTTCGTGCTTTTTTTCTGCAATTTGTTTTTCAACAAGTTTTTTTAGCATATTTATGCTTTGACCCATTTGTCTTTTTTGACTTTTTTCAACATTTCTTAAATTTGCTAAAAGAGCAGTTACCTTACCTTTTTTTCCTAGCATTTCTACTCTTAAGTTTTCAAGTGACTTTAAGCCTTTAGTTTGTTTTAAACTTTTTGTAAACTCGTCTTGTACTTGGTTTATTTGTGTTTGCATTATGTTTTCTCCTTAATTTAAATAAAAAACGCCCCTATAAAGGGACGAATAAACTTCGTGGTACCACCCTAATTTATAAGTTTTTTATAACTTATCTTATTAGATGTATTTAACGCATAACTTACGAGCAAACTTTTACCGCTTACTAGCTCCAATGCCGAAATTCACTTAATTATAACTACCAAGCACTTTACAGCCTAGAGCGCTCTTTCTTTAGGGTTATAAATAAACTACTTAAACATTTTCATAGCTTTTAATATTACTTAATTTTAGCATACTTAATTTTGCGTTGTCAATTGTTTAAATTATTTTAAAATTAGTTATATAATTATTTGTTTATACCAATTAACTTAAATTGCAAATTGTGACACTAAGTGATAATATTATTATATAAACTTATAACTTTTAAACTTAAAAAACATAACAAAACCTTTCTTTTTATTATATTTATATAAGCTAATTTTGTTTTACTATTTTTAAAAAAGCTAGGTTTAGTTTAAGGAAGTATTAAGTATGGATTTATTTTTATTAAAAGAACGAAAAACAGGTGGCATTTTTAATAGTAAGCCAATACCGCCAGATGTTTTATCAGAAATTTTAAATTGCGCTAGAATTACGCCAATAGATAATAATAATCAAGACTGGAAGTTTGTTGCAATAACAGATAATAATATAAAACAAGAATTATTTTCAGTTACTGGTTTTGAATCTATTAAAAAAGCACAAACTGTAGTTGCCTTTTTTGTAGAACAAGCGCCTTTAAGTGTTGAATATGCTTGTTGTGCTACAGAAGCTATGGTAATTGCTGCAAATTTTTATAAAGTTGGCATTTTTAGGCATTTAACTAATAATCAAGCATATAATAAACGTGTTAATAGCTTACTAAATGCACCTAATAGATACAATCTAGTAGCGTTAATTAGTTTAGGTTATTATGACTATGCTCCGCCTAACATTTGTAAGATGCCTTCTTTAAGCCACATGGTAGAATATGAAAAATTTAAATAATTAAAAAAAACTGCAAGTGCTTTGCAGTTTTTTTATTATTCTACCTCGTCTTGATTTATATAAGGGTCTTCATCGTTAGATGGGTCAATTTGTTGCAGTTCATAACTATTTGCATAATCTGAGTTTTCAAGCGTGTAGGATACAGCTTTTACTGTAATTGAGTAGTTTTGATCGTTTTGAATATAGGTTGAAATATCATAAATAACTTTATTAAATTCATTTACTTCATAAACTGCTTCGTAAATATGAATACTACCGGTTATATTGCCTGTAGTTCTGTTTAAAATTTTTATTGCATAACCATCTGCTTTTTCAACCTGGTCCCATGCTAATACATCATCTTCAAGCATAGATAAATTTATAGGAGTATTTAATTCGCTTGGTTTTAGTGTATTTTTAACAATTAAATATGTACCTGCAGAAATTACTGCAATAAAAATAAGCATACCAATAGCAAATATTAAGTTTTTTGTAACTTTTGAGTTTATCTTTAGCATTTTTTGCTTCCTGGTTTTTAGCGTTGTTTATTTAAAAAGTTTAGCAGTTTTACAATATTTAGTCAATTTTAGTTTGCTATGTTTATTTATTTAATAGATTTTTATTTTTTCTTTTGTTATTATTAATTAAATAAAAGAGGTATGTATGATTTTAGATGGAAAAAAAGTAAGTAAGCTTATTAAAGCTGACTTAAAAAAACAAGTTACGAGCATTACTAATAACTTAGGTTATACGCCTAAACTTGCTACTATTTTAGTTGGAAGTGACGAAGCTAGCAAGGTTTACGTTAATATGAAAGTGAAAGCTTGTAAAAATATTGGTATTGATAGTTTAAAAATTCAAATGCCTGAAAATACAACTACAAATACACTTATAAAAAAGATAAATGAGCTTAACGAGTCAAAACAAGTATGCGGCATACTTCTTCAACACCCAACACCACCTCAAATTGATGAAGCAAAGTGTTTTAATGCTATAGCCTTAAGTAAAGATGTTGACGGCACAAACACAGCTAGTTTTGGTAAAATGGCTATGGGGCAACCTGCTTTTAAGTGTGCTACTCCACTTGGTATTATAATGTTACTAGATTATTATAATATTAACTTACAAGGCAAAAATGCATTAGTAATAGGTAGAAGCCAAATATTAGGTAAGCCAATAGCAAGTATGCTTATTAATAAAAATGCTACTGTTACTATAGCTCACAGTAAAACTAAAAATTTAAAAAGGCATTTGAAACAAGCAGACATTATAGTGGCTTGTGTTGGTAAACCTGAGTTTATTAAAACTAGTTATCTAAAAAAAGGCGTGATAATTATTGATGCTGGCTACAATAAAGGTAATATTGGTGACGTTGACCTTAAAGGAGCACGCAAAAAAGCTAGCTATTATACTCCTGTTCCTGGTGGTGTTGGACCTATGACAATTGCAGCACTGCTTACTCAAACTGTTAAGGCTTGCAAAAATTTAAAATAAAAAGCAACTTTAAAGTTGCTTTTTTGTTATTTATTGTCTGTATTATCTGTTTTAACTTTAGCTTTGTTTGGCTTGCTAGTTTTATTTGACTTGCTAATTTTATTGGTTTTATTGGTTTTATTTTTCTTAGGTGAGTTTGTCTTTTTACTTTTACTTTTCTTTTTATTTATTTTATCATCATCTAGTTTTAAAGACTTTTTCTTATCGCTCATTATTCTATCCATTTTTGTTTCGTATCTATAATTTATTATTACTGTACCAATTATCATTATTAAAACTATAGTTCCAACACCAATTAGCCAATAAAATAGCTGTGTTTTATAAAAGAATAACGGCTCAAACTGTACTCCTAAGTTTATTACAGATTCAGGAGCATTATTAGTTTTAATTGAATTATATGTGTAAAACGTTTTACCTCTTTGTTCATAGCTAATATCGTTATCTATTTGTATATATTCAATTTGAAAACCTGGGTCAGCAACAATAGTATAAACAGGGTTTGTACCTAGTTCATAAAACTTAATGCCAGAATTACTAACTTCACCATGACCTGATACTTGTGTACGAATTGCAAAATTGCCTACATACCTTAAAATAGGGTAACTACTATTTAAACTATTAGAAATAGCCCAGTTAGAACCTAGTGTATCAAAAGTCCACTCACTACCATTATAACTACTTTTTTGTTTCATACTAATTGTTTGTAAATAGGTAACATCATTAATTGTGCCTTCATTTATTCCTACGCCGTTATTACCTAGTTCATCTAATGAATTATTATAATAACTAAAGCTTATTTGTGAGTTTATATTTAATTTACCTATTAGTGCACCTGCATAAATTATGTTTGCTTGGTTTGCTTGTTCTTCAATCAAATCAATATTGTTAGTGTATGCATGGTCAATGTTTATATTTTCACCTACATTACCAAATAACCCACCTACATATGTTTCTTGAGTTAACTCATCTAATCCTGCTACTGTAATATTTCCTACATTATAAACAAGCGACACAGGCACGCCTTGTTGAATTGTGTTAACAATATAACCTGCAATTCCACCTACTAAAAATGAGTTACTAGTAGCGTTAATATCGCCATCATTAAACACTTTTAAAAATGAAGTAAATTCTGCCGATGCAACTAAACCTCCTAAATAAGTGTTGCTTGAATTATTAACTGTTAAGTTTGCTTTGTTATAACTTGTTTGAATTCCTACATTGTTACTAGTACCAGTTAAACCGCCAACATATACTTCTACACTATTGTTTACAGTAATTGACGCGTTATTTTCTATAGTTTCTATATTAGAGTCTTCTACATTACCTGCTAAGCCACCTAAATATATATTTTCAGTTGCATTATTTATTGTAATATTACCTTTAGTAATTACATTAGAAATAGTTGAATTAATAATACTACCAGCTAAAGCACCTGCAAAAAGTTGATTATTATAATTTTGTAAGTCTAAATTGTAAGATACATTACTTATTCTTAAGTTACTAATAGTTGCGTTATTAATAACTCCAAATAAACCTAAATAACTGTTTATAGTTTGAGAGTCGTTATAAATCAAACTTTTAATAGTATAATTATTACCATCAAAATTACCACTAAAAGCATTATTAATGTTACTACCAATAGGCTCCCAATTGTCGCCTATTATTATATCTGAAGTTAGCAAAAAGTGCTCACTACCAAGTAAAGTGCCCATTTCAGTTTGAACGCTAACCCAAAATAATTCTTCTGCTGAATTTATAAGATAAGGCTCTTCTTGCGTGCCTTCTCCTTGAGGTGTTTCGTAAGTTATGCCGTCCCACGCTTTTACTACTAAATTATTATTAGCGTGAAAATTAGGAATAGCAATAACCATGAAAAGTGCTATAACTATTATATATATTAAGCTGCGATTTATCTTTTGTTTAAAGTTCATTTATTAAAGTCCTTTATAAAAATTTATTTTATATAATCTATTATACATAATTAAAACAATTACCTCAAAGAATATATTGTTAAGTTTGTAAAAAAAATTAATAATATTTGGTAACTATTTTTATTTGTAGTAATATAAGCCATAATATATAATAAAAGTAAGTTAACTTAAAGGAAGTAAGAAACTATGGATAAAAAAACAGTCTTTATAACAGGTGCAGCAAATGGTATTGGAGAAGAATGTGCTAAGTTATTTGTAGAAAAAGGATACTTTGTAGGGCTTTATGATATTGATGAGCCTGCATTAATAAAACTTCAACAAGAGTTAGGAAAAGAAAACACTTGTATGGGAGTTTGTGATATTAGCGATATTGAAAGTGTTAAAAGGGCTTTTAGTGAATTTGGTAGTATTACAGATAATAAATTAAATATATTATGCGTTAATGCTGGCATTATGGTGCAAGGCAAATTTGAAAGTTTTAGTGCTGAGCGTTACAAAAGCCTTGTTAATATAAACGCTTTTGGAAGTACAAATACAATTTTGCAAGCTTTTCCCTTATTAAAAAACACAAAAGACAGTACAGTTGTAATTACAAGTAGTAGTAGCGGTATGTTTGGTATACCTAAGTTTGCAGGTTATTCTGCAACTAAAGCTTATTTAAAAAGTTTAACAGAGAGTTTAGCTGCCGAGTTTGAACCATTAAATATTAATGTAGTAAGCGTTATGCCTTTATTTGTAAAAACTCAAATGATGGACAAAATAGAAAATAAGCATAAAGCATACTTGACACCTGAAAAAATTGCACAAGTAATTTATACAGCTGGTACGTCGCCAAATAAAAAACGACATTATTTAGTTGGTAAAAATTTAAAAGCAATGGAACTGTTAAGAAGAACCTTGCCTACAAAAACTTTTAGCGGTGTTGTTAAATGGTATTTAAAAGAATAATTTATTTAATATAAACAAAAACTTGTATTACTAGCAAGTTTTTTTTGTTAAAAAATTAATACCAATAAAACTACTAAGTGTTTAGTTTAATTATGTATAGGACAAAAAAACAAATAAAGGAGTGATTTATTTATGAAAAAATTTTTCGCAATAATTTTACCTATAGCGTTAATAACTGGTGCAATATATGGTTATTTTGCTACTGACATTCGTCAAACTATGGCTTATGTAAGTGTAGACATTAACCCAAGTGTACAGTTTATTACAGATAGTGATAACATTGTTACAAGTGTAACAGCCTCAAACGAAGACGGTGAGGTAATACTTTTAAACGAAGAAGATAATTTAATAGGTAGCAACATAGAAGAAGCTACTGAAAGAATTATAGAGCTTTCTATAGAGCACGGATATATTGATCCTGATGCTTTAGAAACTGATCCTAATGCAATTACAGTTACAACAATGTTTGAAAATGCTAACGAAAGGATTCAAGAAAGAATGCAACTAAGGTTAAAAAATAATTTAGATAATTATTTTAAAAATAACGGCATATTTGCAGTTGTAACAGACCAAGACCCACAAGAAATTAAAACACAAGCTGATGATCTAGGTGTTAGCCCTGGCAACTTAAGAATAATGAAAAGTGTTCAGGCTGTATACCCTGACTTTACTACAGAACAAGCATTAAACGCTTCAATTCAAGAATTAATGCAAATGTTAAGAGATGCAAGAGAAAAAGCACCAACTGCTGAAAACTTACAGGAACAAATTGATGCAACTCAAGATGAAATTACACAAGTAAATTCTCAAATTGATTCAACTCAAATTAACTTAGATTTAGCACAAAGTACATTACAAGCTCATGAAACCATTGATACAACTAATTTTACAGATCAAGAGTTGGCAATATACAATGAACAGTTAACAGAGTACACACAAGCAGTACAAGACTTACAAACTGAACTAACTAATTATAACAACACTCTATCTGAGCTTCAAACTGAACTTGCTGAACTAGAACAAGCTTTAGCAGCAAAAGAACAAGAAATTACTGACCGTGTAAACCAAGCTCAACAAAGAAGACAAGCAGCTTATGATAAATTTGTAGACTGGCAACAAAACAAGGAACAAAGGTCACAACAAGTTCGTGAGCGTTGGCAAGAATTTAAAAATAGATTTTCAGAAGAAGATGTTCAAGGCATTTTAGATAGACTACCAAACGGACAATAATAAATTAATAATTAAGGCTACATTCAAATGTAGCTTTTTTTTTAAAATTTACCAATAAAAATTTATTTTATTATGTTTAATTTATAGTGGATGTTCATTTAGTCCGATCATTAAATGAAACTAAACTAATACTTTACTCCTGTTAAGGTTGCATAACTGCAACCTTTTTTTAAAATTACCAATAAAAACTGGTTAGTAAGTGTTTTAATTAATACTAGCATTGATAAAGCTTTGCTTGCACTTTTGACTATTGTTTTGTTAAAATGTATACACACTAAAAAAAGGAAAAAAATACATTGGATAAAAAACTATTAGAAAAAAGTATGCAACAAATGCAGACTGGAAACGAGCAAGCCTTTGAAAGGGTTTATAACTTAACTAAAAAAACAGTGTTTTTTGTAATTTTATCTATTATTAAAGATTATCAATTAGCTGAAGAACTAATGCAGGACACATATATAAAAATAAGAAAAAATATTTGTTCTTACAAGGAAAACACTAATGCACTTGCTTGGATAACAGTATTAGCTAGAAACACAGCATTAAACGCATACAATAAAAGAAAAAAAGAAGTTATTACAGATGAAGAAGACAATGAGTTTTTGTTTCATAATAATACTGAAAATGACTTACTAGATAATATGCTATTAAAAAAGCTTTTAACAAAGCTACAATTTGACGAAAGACAAGTAGTTATTTTACACACTTTAGGCTACAAACATAAAGAAATAGCAAAGCATTTAAAAAAGCCTTTAGGTACAGTATTATGGATTTATAGTAAAGCAATTAAAAAAATGAAAAAGGAGGTAGGAAGAGTTGAATAAAAAATATATAAAAAATAGGTTAAATAAAGAAATTAACTCAATACCTATCCCGAATGTATTACAAGATGTGGTAAAAAAGAGTGATATTAATTCAATGCATGTAAATAAGCGTGTACAAACAACTAATAACGCCAAGAAACCTTTTGTGTTAAGGCTTCTACCTATGGCTATGGCATTTACAATGCTACTTGTTATTTTAGCTAGTAGTTTGTATTCAGTATTTCCTAACAGCAACTTAACAGTAGTTAGTATAGATATTAACCCGTCTTTAGAGTTAACCCTAAATTCTAAAGAAGAAGTAGTAAAAACGACTGCAATTAATGAAGATGCTATTGCAATACTAGAAAATGTTGATTTAACAGGTCAAAACTTGCAAACAGCTTTAAACACACTGTTAAGCCGTGCTAAGCAGTTAAATTATTTAAGAGATGATATGCAAAACGCTGCTATATTCTCTGTTAAAAACAATAATGCCGAGGTTAGAAACGCATACAAACAACATTTACAAGAAGGCGTAAACAATTTTATGAATCGAAACGCTATTTCATCAGCAGTAATATTTGAAGAATATGATGAGCAATTAATTGAAGAATTCGAAGAGATTAGTGAAGATTTTGAGTCTAACATTAAAATTACACCAGCAAAGTACAAATATATTAAAAGAGTATTAAATGAGTACCCAGAATTAAACGATTATAAAGAACACTTAGCAAAAATGAATGTGAGAGGGTTATTTACTTTATTAAATAATAATTCTGACACTCCTATTGCTGAAATAATTGATGATATAGTAAACAATAGTTGGCCTCCTGCCAATTCACCTGATACTCCTGGTAACAGACCGGATAGACCAATAACCTAAGATAATAATTAAAAATAAAAAAAACCTAATTTTAAAATTAGGTTTTTTATTTAGCAGGAGCTAATTGAAAGTCATAATCAGTTTCTTCATTTTTACCATAAACCTTTGTTACAGCTTCAACTACTTTAGGGTCAAACTGACTACCTGCACAGCGGTTTAACTCTGCAATTGCTTTATTGTTACTTACAGGTTCTTTATAAACTCTACCGTTTAAAATAACATCGTAAACATCTAATACAGATAATATTCTAGATAAATACGGTATTTGCTCACCTTTTAAACCATACGGATAACCTGTCCCGTCATATTTTTCATGGTGATATAGTTCTATTTTAGCTACGTCTTTAAACTCTTTTACAGAGCTAATTATTTTATAGCCTTCTTTTGTGTGGGTTTTCATGCTTATAATTTGAGCCTCATTAAGTTTAGATACTTGATTTAGAGTCTCTTGCTCAATTGCAATTTTACCTATATCATGAACTGAGGCTATTAATTTAAGCGAATGTATTTGTTTTTTTGTTAAATTTAATTCTTTTGAAATAGGGTCTACCATATTTACTAAATTTTGCTGATGTTTAATCATATCATCGCTGTAGTTTCTAAGAACTTTTTTAATGCACTTTAACATTAATAAAGAACTGTCTTTATAAGAAGAATAAACTGGGTTTTTTGCCATATTATTACATTCTTTTTCTATTTTATTATAACTTTCGTAATCTTTAATAATGTTTTGCATCTGTTCGTTCATTAAAAAACCTGCCTAAAATTTAAGTTATTTTAATTATTTTACCATATTAACACAATTAATTAAATAGATAAGTAAAATATGTTTTAAGTTTATACAGTTTGCACAATAATTATTAATGTGTATGTGTAATACTTTATTAATACACACAAAAAAGCGACTATAATAGTCGCTTTTTGTGTAGCTTAACGCAAGTTATCTGTTAGGCATACTTCTAGTATAAGGAGCTACTCTTGTACCGTCATCTCTAGTATAACCACTTACTCTTACTTGTTGTTTTTGGTTTTGGTTTTTGTTATTATATTGCTTAGCCATAGTTAAACCCTCCTTGCATGTATTTTGTTAGGAAAACGCAATGCTTTTTCGTACGATTTTCCTTACTATTATTTTGTGTTTTTTATGCTTGTTTATGCGTTATTACGCTAATACTCATTGCCTATTTTTAGCAATAAAAAAATGGCTAATTAAGCCATTTTTTAAACTTATAATTCTAAGTCAGTTTCTTTTTTAAATTTTGCATTATTATTTGAAATACTTTGTGAAAAATCTTTTTGTTTTTTAAACACATCTTTATTAAAATGAGTTGCATTTTTAACAGCATTTATTTGTTTTTCAGATTCTATATTTATAAGCATTTGCTTTGTTTGTTTACAATCTATATCTGTGTTTAACATTTCTAATTCTACAATTTCTTCATCTTTATGTACTTCATTTAAAAAGATGTCTTTATTAGCATTAAATGCATATGTTGTAAATTTATCAGGGTTATGATTAAAATATGCATTACCCTTTGTTATATCTGCTATGTAATAAGTTGTTTTACCACTTTTTTCATCTTGTATTAAATTAAATGCGTGAGCAATAAGTGCTTCTTTAGGAGCAATTATAGCAGTATAACTTTTTACATTTATTCCTTTCAATAAAAACTGATAAGCATAAGAAAATTCTGCGCAAACTCCTTTATTATTAATAAGAGCGTTATATAGCGACTTAATAAAAACAGTATTTTCTGCTTTCGTGTACTCTTCTTGATAAGCAGTTTCTAATTTAAATGATTGATATGCCTTTTCTTTTGCTTGTTCTATTATTTTTTCTTTATTAAAAATAGCCTTATTCGATTTTTTTAGTAATTTTAAAGCTTGCTTATAAACAATGTTATATTTTCTTGATAGCGGAGTAAATTTACTTTCATCAATTACAATATCTTCCTCTGTAGTCATATCATAATGTACTTTTTTACATAAATAATTATATATTAGCATTGATTTTTTTATTTTTGCATCAGGACCTGTTATATTTTTAAAATTTAATTTGTTATAAATGCTTTTTTGCTTTTCAAGCAAGTCTCTAACCATTTTTTTATAACTAGGAAAGGGCTTATAAGTTACTTTTTTTGTAGGCATGGCTTGTTTATACTTTTTTTTACTACTTAAATAAGCTGTAAACTCATCTGGGTAAATATTAATTGCCTCTTCTACACTAAAAATATCAGAGCCAACTTCTACATAATTTTTATTATAAAAATTATCTGCAACTACCTTTGATATTTTCATTTATTGTACCTCTTTTTTATTTTATAGCTCATTTTGTTGATCGTTTAATAACTTGTAATTATTATTTATAAAGCTAGCAGCTTTTTCTTGTTCTTTAGATAAATATATTTTATTTTTTATGTTAAAAAATATTTTGTTATAATTTTTCTTTGAGTAAATATTATTTAAATAACTGTAACTAGCATCTTTTTTAAATGGAATATGTGTTTTTATAGAAAATGCTTGTTTGTCACTGTTTTCTTTTATGTACTCTTTTTTAGTTAAACCAAAACTATCTAACACTTGTGTTGGCGTAAAGCTTTTGTCTAATGCTCTTGTTAAGTCAACTATTATGTACTCTTTGTTTTCTTTTTTTTCTATTACATTAAAAGCATGGCCTGAAGTATTATTTTTGTTAATATTTTCAATTGTATAACATTTCAACCCTAACTTACTAAGTAAAAACTGATAAGTATTACTAAAGCCTGAGCAAATACCTTTTTTATAAACTAATGCATTATAAACTAATTTTACTTCAGTTTCATTTATTTGTTTATTAAGTTCATTGTCTATTTTATTTACTAAATTATTACTTTTAAGTTGTAATTTAACTAAGCGTTCTCTTAACCTTATATACTCTTTGTTACTTTTAGTTTTAGCCATTTTTTGTTGAGTATTAAAATAGTCTTTTGATACTTCATCATATAAATTTTTATAAATATCTACATTTTTAAAAATATGTTTTTCGTTTATAGCTTCTTCTACAGTGCCCATATTATAGTTTAGTGTTTTAGCTAAATAATTAAAAATTACCATGCTTTTTATAATATCAGCATTTTTACCTTTAATATTATCTAACCTTAAATATTTAAACAATTGACTAGTTTTTTTGTCTATAGTTTCCACCATTTTATTATGACTTGGAAAAGGTCTAAACTTTAACCTAACTGTTAAGTTTGAGGCTTTAAGCTGTTTATAAGTTTTATTTTTTAGTTTTGCTTCAATGTTTTTTACTTCATTAATTATATAAGGGTAATTATTAAAAGCATATTTTTTACTTAAAATTTTCCCATCATAGCTTACATACTCTTTTTCATAATAACTATCTGTAATAACTTTTTTAATACTCATACTTAAATACCTGCTTCTTGCTCACTTACTTGTTCACTTATTTGAACGACTTTTTTAATAAGGCTTGTTGGTAAGTTTTTTTCTATTAATCTTTCTTGTAATTCGAGTTCATACTCGCCTTGATTATTATCTTCATGCTTTTGTATAGATAAAATTTCATAACCTGATTTGGTTAAGTCTTTTACACCTAAACCGTAACCTAGAATTTTATAATTTTCTTTGTTTTGTAAATATTTATTACTGCAAACGCTTGAAGTTAAATCGCAGGCATAATATGTTTTTTTGCCCTTTTGACTGCATTCTACTAAACTATATGCATGATAAAAACTTTTACCGTTTTTTCTTTTGTCTGCTACTACCTTATATGTATTTATATTAGCCATTTTTGCTATGTAATTAAACGAGTTTGTAAAGTCTAGGCATGTTCCTTGTTTTCTTATAAACACATTATATAAAGAACGCATATAGTTTAATTCATTTCTAGAAACCTTGCTTCTTAACTTCTCACTTGTTTTTGTTATATTGTTATATATAGCCGTTTTACGTACTCTATATTGTTTTCTCTCTGTTGGTAATGCACACTTAAAATCTAAAAGCTTTAGTTTTTGCTTACTTTTTTTAAGCCCACTTAATAAATAAAAGTTATCTTCAAAATTTTTACCACGCTCTTCTTGAGCAATCATATTATAAGTTAAATTTTCAGAAAAATAATTAAACAATTTATACGTAATACTAAATTGCTGTAAAGCATTTTTTGTTGGTGTTATATTTAAGGTGTTTAATATTTCTTTAGCTTGTTTATGTACATGATGCTGCATTTCATCATAACTAGGGTAATTAAACTTTTTAATTACTTTTTCGTTGTTATTACTTTTTACACTAAATGCATCCATTATTTGCTTAGCATATCTAGGATAAGCATTAAAAGCTAATCGACGTGTAAAAACATTTTTACCAAATTTTAAATATTTTTTTTTAAATTGATTAGAAACATTTATTTTTTCTATATTCATTTATTTTTTCCTACTTAGCATTTTTTAAAATTATAGCATACTTAAAAGCCAAATTCAATAGTCAATATAACAAAAAAACGGCTTAGTTTAGCCGTTTTTTTAATGTACTTATTAATTACGCATCTTTACCAAAAAAACGTTCAATTTCTTCTTTGGCTGTTTGTTCGCTATCACTACCGTGAATAAGATTTTCGCCAGTTGAATATGCAAAGTCTCCTCTTATTGTTCCTGATAAAGCTTCTGTCCATTTAGTTGGTCCCATAAGCCTTCTCATACCAGCAATAACATCGTCGCCTTCTACTATCATTGCTAAAACAGGTCCGCCTGTCATAAACTCTGAAATTTCAGGAAAAAATGGTTTATCTGCTATGTGTGCATAATGCTCTTTAATAATATCTTCATTTAAGTTCATCATTTTTAGGTTTGTAATTTTGAAACCTTTATTTTCTATTTTAGTTATTATTTGTCCCATTAGCCCTCTTTTATAAGCGTCTGGTTTTAACATTAAATAGGTTCTTTGAATATTTTTTTCTCTGCTCATTTTTAATACCTCTTATTTTTAGTTAAAAATATAATACCACACAATTGTAACTTTGTTAATTATTTTATAAAAATAAACAAGTACAAACAAAAAAAGTGAGGGATAACCCTCACATTTTTTATTTATTTTTAGTTAAATAGTTTTTTAAAACTTTTACCAATTTTTAGTTTTGGTGCTTTACTTGCTGCAACTTGTACTTTTTGACCAGTTAATGGGTTAAAAGCTTCTCTTGCAGGTCTGTGTTGTAATTCGAAAGTTCCGAAACCAACTAGTTGAATTTTTTCATCATTTTTTAATTGTTCTACAACAGTGTCAAGAAATGCTTTGTATGCATCATCTGCTTGTTTTCCTGTTAGATCTGCTTTTTCAGCAATAGATTTTATAAATTGTCCTTTATTCATAAATTTTTTCCTCCAAAATTTTTGATACTTAAGTTTAACAATAATTTAATAAAAAATCTACTAAATTACACAAAAAGTGCTTGTTTTGGGGGTATTTGCCCAAAATAGTGCTTATTTTGGGTGGTTTTAATGTAGTTTTTGCTAAAATTGTGGATAACTCAACATCATATTAGGTGAAAAAATATAATTATTAAGCTATTTATACTATATAAAAACCCGAATTTATTAACCGATTAACTTTAATTTTCATATATAAACAATGTTAAAGGAGTAAATTATGATAGAAAATAAAAAAACTTTTACTGCTCAAGAACCTACTTTAGGTAGAGACTTTAGACCAGTTTACACTTTGCCTTTAATAGGTGAGCCTGCACCACCTTTTAAGGCAAAAAGTACAAAGGGTGATATTAACTTCCCTCTTGATTACAAGGGAAAATGGGTTATATTTTTTTCTTACCCGGGCGACTTCTGTGCTACTTGCACAACTGAAATGATAGCCTTGTCACAAAATAGTGAATTTTACGAAGAGCTAGGCGTAGAAATTTTAGCTATGAGTATAGATTCTTTATCTTCTCATATTGCATGGATTGAAAGTATTTATGACTTAGAATACGACGGAGTTTCAAATACTAAAATAGATTTTCCTTTAATAAGTGATTCCAATAGAGAAATTAGTATGAGATACGGCTTATTAAGAAGAGGAGAAGAAAGTACAGAAACTGTAAGAGGAGGCTTTGTAATTGATCCTGAGGGTAAAGTTAGAGCAATTCAAGTATACCCTAGAAGTGTCGGAGCAAGCGGAGATGAGATTAGAAGATTAGTAGAGGCAATTCAAAAAAGCGAAAGAGAAAATGTAGATTTACCTGCTAACTGGATGCCAGGTGATGATGTACTTTTGCCGGTTTGTAATACTATTGATGGAGCTTTTGATAATGAAAGAAGAGATGTTGTAGACCCAAACATTAACTGTGCTGAATGGTATTTATGTTTTGAAAAAGACGAAGATGCTAACCAGATTTTAAAAAATAAAAATAATATTCATAACCGAATTATTAAAAGAAAGTTTGATAGATAGTAAAAAGGAGCTTATATGTTTGATGATAAATTAACAAAAACTAAACAAAATGAATTTGACCCACCTATTTATAAATTGCCACTATTAGGTGAACCAGCAGCACCGTTTAAGGCTGAAACAACAAAAGGTCCTGTAAATTTTCCTTTTGATTATGCTGGAAAGTGGGTTGTGTTGTTTAGTCACCCTGGTGATTTTGAACCCGTGTGTACAACTGAGTTTATGAAATTTCAGTTCAGACAACAAGAATTTAAGGATATTAATACAGAGTTACTTGCTTTAAGTGTAGATTCTATTGCTTCTCATTTAGAATGGATTCAAAGTATTTATCAATTAAAATGGGATGGTTTACAAGAAATTAGTGTCAACTTTCCTATAATTGCTGACCCTTTAATGGAAATTAGCAAAAAATATGGAATGGTACAAAGAGGAGAATCAGAAACAGATACAGTAAGAGCATTGTTTATTATAGACCCAAACTCAAAAGTAAGAAATATAATGTATTACTCAAGGCAAACAGGAAGAAATATTGATGAAATAAAAAGAACCGTTTTAGCTCTTCAAAGAGTATATAAAAAAGAACTTGCAACACCTGCTAACTGGATGCCTGGTGAAGATGTTATAGTTTTTCCTCCTGTTACAGTAAGAGAGCTTTTAAAAAGATTACAAACGCCGGCTGAAGAAGAAGGCTATTACTGCATAGCTTGGTATTTATGTTTTACTAATGATACAGAAAAAATAGCTAAGCAAAATAAAATTAATATAAAAAGAAAAATGCCAAAACCAGATATTAAAAAAACTAATTTTAATAAATATACAAAACCTAATAACCTTAATAAAGAATAAACATTACATAATTTTTGTTTTAGGCTGTTGTTTAGTTGTATAATTTTTTATGATTGTTTATAATAATTATACATAAACACATAAACAAGAGGCTAAATTTGAATAAAGAAAATTTACATTCAGGCCATAGAAACAGGCTAAGAAAAAGAGCTGTTGAAAACGGGCTAAACAGTTTTAATGAACATCAAATTTTAGAGCTTATTTTAAGCTTTTATTTACCACGCGTAGATACAAACCCAATAGCACATAAGCTTATAAAAGAGTTTGGCAGTCTTGCACTTGTATTAGAAGCAGAAACTAAAGATCTTTTAAGTGTTTCTGGCATGGGCGAAAAGTCTGCCAGTTTTTTGCATTTAATACCTGAGATTTTAAAGTCATATAAAAAAAGTAAAATGCAAAGGGGCGTTATAATAACTAGCCCAAAACAAGCACATAATTATATAGGTGAAGTTATTAAATACGTGCCTAAAGAAGAGTTTTATTTAATTTGCCTTGACTCTAAAAGTAAGGTACTTGTAACTAAATTATTAGCAAAAGGCACTAACAGCCAAGTAGGTTTAAGTTTAAAACAAATTACTCAAACAGCAATTCAGGCTTCAGCTAATGGCGTTATTTTAGTACATAACCACCCTAGTGGTAATAGTGAGCCTAGCACTGAAGATATTATACTAACCAAAAAAGTGTATCTTACATTATCATTAAATAACATTTGTGTTATGGATCATTTAGTTATTAGTAAAGAAGATTATTACAGTTTTAATCAAAAAGGTTTTTTTAGTATTTTTAGTAAAGATTTTAGCAGTTTGCTAGACTTTAATACACTTATGCAAAAAGCGCCTGAATATAAAGCATAAAAAAACGGTTTTTACACCGCTTTTTTATTAATTAAAATAAGTCTATAAACTCGTTTAACATATATTCTATAAAAGTTTGATCGTATGGAACTATTATGTCTACACTACCTATTACTTGTTCTCTTGGTTTTGGTCCGTATGAACTTGAGTCTTGGCTTTGACCTCTATTATCACCTAAATAAAAAACGTAATTTTCTGGCACCACTAACTCGCCATCATCAAAAAGTTCAGGCTTATCATCTCTTAACTCGTTAAAGTTTGATAATGTTACAACAAGACCACTTTCATAAACTACATAGTTTTCTTGCAAAGCTTCTCCGTTTAAGTAAACATTAATTTCATCAGTTTCAGATTCTTGTAAAATGTTTACTCTATCTCCACCTTTAGCAATAAGCCTTTTAATAATAAACAACTCATCTAGTTGTACTACTATAATGTCTCCTCTTTTAATATCACCATTTGTTTTAATGTAAGCTGTGTCTTGTTTATGCCTATCTTCGTCAGTGTTTTCCCACTCAGCATTAATTGTAGGTTGCATTGATGGACCTAATACTTGAACATCTACATAAAAATAAGAAAAAGAAACTAAAGCAATTGCTATAACTGTAAATAGCATTAAAATTACATCTAAAAAATTTTTATAAGCTCTAGTAGCTTTATTTTGTATTATAGGATATTCTTTTTTAATATAATTCAATTTATTAGCTTTCCTTTATAACCTTTTTAGTCATTTTATTTAATTCATTATAATTAACTAAAATGACGTGACTACATTTTGAGCATTTTAATTTGTAGTCTGTGCCTGTTCTTATAACAAGCCACTCGTTTGCACCGCAAGGGTGCTTCTTTTTTGCAATAATTTTGTCGTTTAATTTATAGCTCATTTGCAAAGGTTCCTTAATTTTAATTTTCTTGTTTTATTACGCTTGTTCTAACTTTTTTTGTTAGATGTTTAAAATACCTTTTATGCGCTTTTATGTTTTTATAAACAGGTGTGTTTTTATCATGCTTTGCTAATATTTTAAATATACGCCTACTTGTAGAAGTTGGTGTTCCGTCTGGTAGTGTTTGTAGGTCACAATAAGTTATTAACTCAGTAAAGTATTTTGCTTTTTCATTTTTATCAAATATTTTTTTTGCTCTATTATAAATGTCTGTAATGTATTTGTTTATATATTTTATTTCACCAAACGCTGAAGTATGAAACATAATAGCAAGAGCTACATCTTCACTAAAACCTTTTTCAAGTGCAAAAATAGCACCGTCTAGTGCGTGGTGACCTCTGTTTTTTACTCTTTTAGAATAACCTATATCGTGCAGGTAGGCTATTTTCATAAGCTTATCTTTGTCATCTTGGTTAACATCAAGTTGCAAAACTAATGCTCTCATTTGAGCTGCAACACCCTTAATATGCTTATATCTGTCTTCTTTCTCGTTAAAATAATGGCTTAACTGTAAAAGGTCAAACTCGTCTTGTGATTTAACTTTTAGGTCAAACTCTTTATTTAATATTTTAAATAAACTATTCATTTATTGCCTCACAAAATAACTAATTATTACTTAATTATACCACACTTAAAAAAAGCATACAATTATTATTAGTTTGTTTGAATTGTTTTAACATAACACTTTATAATTTGACAAACGCATATTTAAAACATAAACTAAAAATGCGCCCATAGTGTAATGGATAGCACAATAGTCTTCGAAACTATTAGTGAGGGTTCGAGTCTTTCTGGGCGTACCAAAAAAGAGCACAGCAGTGCTTTTTTTTCTTAATGTTAAACTCGGTTTTTAAAACTTAGTTACAAAGCAAAGATAAGGTGAATAAAAAACAAGGTTTAACCTTATTTTTTTATATGGTTATATTAAATTAATGCTAGCCTCATTTTCTTTAAAGTCTTTAATAATTTTTTACTATTATTAAAAAGTTTTTTAGAAATATATATTCTTTGTTTGTGTTTTTATTTAAATAATTTTTTAGAAAACCTGCGGTAAACTTATTTTCTTGTGTAACTTTCTGTTTAAGTAAAATTATTGGTCTCTAAATATATTTTAAGATCAATTTCTACAACATTAACATTATTTTCTTTGGCGAATTTATTTGACACTTCTTTTCCTAAATTTAATTTTACAAAATTATTAGACTTTATCTTTATTATTTTCTCCTTATTCAGTGACACTTTGATTGCCTGTAAATTTTGCTTTTTCTACAAATTCAAGTGTTTTAAAGTGCCATATTGCAAATAATACTTGAATTGGACCTGACATATTAAGAGTTATCTCCATGTATCTACTTGTATTTGGAATAGGATTCCCTTCAAGATCAGTAGCATTCAAAAGACCATAGCTAATATTTTCTATATTAGCCCACTCAAAGTCATCTGCTGTAAATTGATAGTTATTATATTCTTGTTGAAACTCTTCTTTAATTACTATACTGACTTTATTTAGTTCATAATTTTTACTTAACTGAATCCAAACCACACCATAAACAACTATAACTGTACATATTCCTATAATTATTTTCTTAAACATTTTACCTACTTGTTGAAATTTTTTTTATCAAATATATTTTATCATTAAATAAAAAGCTATGCTAATATAATTAGTGAATAAAGAAAATTATCTTACAAATGTATTGTCGAATTATGTATATGTAAAAAAATCAATAATTGTTTTGATACTTTTTTATTACCTCTTAACCATAACGCCAAAATATTCACCACTTGTAACAAACCTTGGTTCTTAAAGCTAAAAGCAGTGTACTATTTTTAACAAAAATTTAATAACTCTTGTTTTTACAAATGTTAATATTTTTCAACTTAACAATATTTATAAGTTCTTATGCTAAGTATGGCATAAGAACTTTTTTTATTTTAACAATTTACAAAATTATTAGTTATTTATAACAATATTTTAAAAAAGAGCATAAACAGTATTAAGTTATCATACTTATGTAATGTTGGAAAAATTTTCAAAAAAATATGTAATAAATTGGAGGATATTGAAAAATGTTAAAAAAATTAATGGTTGCTGTATTTTTAGTACTAATATTAGGAGGCTCTACTATAGCTTTTGCTTGGTGGGATAATTTATCGGAAAGTAGGTTAGAAGCAAATATTGTTACTTTAGGTGAAGGCGCTACAATGACTACTTCCCCTGTGGTAATTGACCCAGCGACTGATGGCTATTTAATACCTAGCAGTGCAATATTAAAACCAGGCGACACGCATGAGATTTTATTAAACTATAATGTAAACATAGATCAACCTATAGCTTCAGCATTAAACCTACTTGTAACAGTTACAGACATTAATGTAGGCTCTACACCAAACCCTTTTGACTTAATTTCAGTGAATGTAACAAACCCCGGAACAATTTTAAATGACCCTGTAAATGTTATTTTAAGCGTTACAATTGATGATAGTAGTTTACTACCAAGTGAATATGAAGCCGCTCGCCTAGCGTTAATGAACAACCAAATAAGCTTTAATATTCATTTTCAAGTAACAGCTTAATTATATTAATTTTAAAAAGGCTAATACAAAAAAAATACTAATTTTAATGTTAAAAAAAGCGAGGTTTAAAGTGCTTTGCTTTTTTAGCATTTATAAAGGTGAGTTGTGCAAAACAAAAACTTAGCAAAAATTTTAAACGCAAAAGAGTTAAGTAAATGGATTAAGCTATTTATTTGGCTTATTGTTTTATACTTTGTTTTTTCAGCTGTAATAGTATTTGTACCTTTTTTTGCTACTAAAGATCACTTTGTTATTGTAAGTAACAGTATGCACCCTATTATTTCTAGAGGTGATATTGTTGTTGTTAATAATAACTTTAATGAAAACGACTTACAAGTAGACAATATAATTGCTTTTAATATTGACTTAAATGATGATGGAAAAAAAGAAACTATTGTTCATTATATAGCCGATATTCAAACAAATGAACAAGATGAAAAAACTTACTATACAAAACGAGCAAACACAGAACACACATTTCAGTGGGACAACTGGCAATTAAGTATAGAAGATATTGTAGGAACTTATTCATTTAAAATACCAAGGCTTGGAAGGCTAGTTTTATTTTCGCAATCTAATTTTGGTAAACTTATAATTATTTTAGATATTATTTTAGTTTTTAGCGTACTAGATTATTTTGATAAAACTAATAAAAATAAAAAAAGGGATGAAGATGAGACTACTTAAGAACTTTTTATTAACTGTTTTTATTGCAGTTGTAATATTGTTTAAGTTAACTACCTTTGGGTATGCGTTTTTTGATAACTTAAGTTATATAGATAATGTAAACTCACTTCAAATTGGAAGCTGGTCTTATGCGTTAACACCTTACTTTACCGGTTTTGAAAACTTCACGAACTCTAACACTAATACAACAAATGTTAATATAGACGGACTTAACTGGTCTTTACAAAATGTGGTTTCAAGTAAAAGTAATTGTGATAATAAATTTGAAACAACTTGTGCAAAAATTGTGCAGGTAGGTAGTTTAACCACTGAAAACTATTTTACTAATTTAAAGGAAGTTAGTTTTTATGTTTCATATGCTTTAAATAGTGACAGACAAGGAAATAGAAAATTTACTGTAGACATTTCTAATAACTCTAATGAGTGGTTAACTATTTATTCTAGCCGTGTTTATTATAGTTTTAATTTTCACACTATTAATATAGAGCAATTGCTTAGTAATGGTTTAGTTTTGCCTGATGGGTTTATAGCTAATACCATAACGCCACTTAAAATTAGGCTAAATTTTGACGGCTCTGGTCCAAGCGGTACTAGAATTTATAATATAGATAATTTATCTATTGTTTAAGCTTAAAATACTTGTAAAAAAACTTAGCTTTTAAGCTAAGTTTTTTGTGTTTATTTTTTTATTTAAGGTGCTATTGGTGTAAATATAATAACACCATCATCAAAACTTATTGTAGTGTTAAAAGTGGTAGATGCTTCAGTTATTCCTCGTAATATAAGTTCGCCTGTTGCACGGTTTAGTGTTTCTACTGTAACATCTTCGTTTGTTTGACTTAACGCATCAGATAATATTTCTAAAATTCTATCATTTTTTTCTTGTTCTAAGTCGTTTACATGAACTTCACCAGAAACTAGCGTGTATTCATTGTTTTCAAGTTCTAAAATGCTTTCACTATTAAGGTATAAAGCGTCTGGAATGAATAAGCCAAACACACCAAATTGAGTTTTAATGCTCTGCATATCTAGTTTTACTATAAAGCTTAAATTAAATACAGTTGGGCTCACCTCAGTTATGTTAACTTCTAACACCTGCGTGTTAAGTCCGCCTATACTTTCTGGGTCTATTCCTAACTGCTCTAAGTTTAGTGGGTTTGCTATAAACTTATTAATAACGCTTGCAAGTTCTTTATCTGACAATATTATACTACTTTCAGGTAAAAAGTTGGTTTCATCTATTAAAGCTGGGTCAATATCTCCGTATTGATCAAAAATTTCAATTCCGTTTTGTTCTAATTTTGTTTGTGCGTTTGTGTAGTCACTTTCAGCTGGGCTATTAGTTACAAGTTCACTTTCGTTAACGTCTTCAGATAAATCAGTATAAATATTATAAATTTCTCTTAGCTGTGCATCATTTAAATAAGGTGAAATATATGCGTTAAACGCAAAATAACCACCAACTACTATAATAGTAATTGATATTAAAAATACAAATATTAAACTTCCGCAACCAAAACTTCTTCTCATATTTAGTTTTCTCCTAATAAGTCCAGTTATTACTAATTAACCAAGCAAAAAATGCAATTATAGCTATTGTGGTAATGCAACCACACGGTCTTCTTATAAATCTTCCTATTAAAAACATAGCCAATGCTCCTTGTTTTGCTTATAAAAATTATAAAGATTTTAAAGTAAAAAGTCAATTATATTGGCATTTGTCAAAATAAAATATTGTTTAATTATATTTATTAACAAAAAAGAAAGTTATTATTAACTTTCTTTTAAATTTTGCTTTATGTTTTCAAACCTGCTTGTAATGTTTTGTATATTTTGTTTTAATTCACTACTTGCCTTTTTAACTTCATCTATTCTTGAATTAAGCGCACTAGTAAAACTTAAACATATGTTTACTATATCTAGCGATACAGAACCACCTAGTTTTTGCCTTGCTTGATCTAGTGACATTTTTCCAAAACTAATCTTTTTGTTTTCGCCTGATTCTTTTAAAGTAGCCAAAATTTCTAAAGCGGCTAAAGCTTTGTTTGATTTTGTAAGCGTTAATTCTTGTACATATACTTTACTTGCCAAATTCAGTAAATAAACTATACTCTCGTTAGCTTCAAACTGTGATACTACATCTTTTAAAAGCGGATTATCATAATCGCTTTTATTTTTACTTTTTGTTTTTGTTTTATTGTCATTACTTTTGAAGCCACCTATTTTTGTAAAAGCTTTATTTATAGCATTTAACGTGTCATCGTCTGCTTTTTCAAGTGAACCTTGATTTTGCAAAATTGAAACCGCTTCAATTATGTTTTTCATTGATGGTTTTGTAATGTATCTTGCATACTTTTTGTTAAGTTCTTCTGCATTTATAATGGTGTCTTCACCTAAAAAGTCGTTTGTTCCCATTTTAATAGCAAGCAATAACTGCATTGCTAAAACTTCTAATTTTAAATTTTTACTCTTTTCTTCTTTTACTACCTCGTTAATAGGCTCTGTTAATATTTTTACACTTGGTTTGTTTTTAACTTGTTCTACAAACTTGTTGTATTGTTCATTTAAACTTTCTTCTTGCTTTGACATAAAAGCCTCCTTAACTATTAACCTAAACTAATTATATCATAACCAATTATTTACACAAATTAAAAACTTAACTTAAACTGACTTAATTTAATTAATAAACATTGACAAAAGCACCTTCATACACTATAATGTAAAAGGTAATAACACAACTAAGCACCCTTAGCTCAGCTGGATAGAGCGTTGCGCTACGGACGCAAAGGCCGGGAGTTCGAATCTCTCAGGGTGTACCAAATAAATAAAGGCTTGTACCGGTTTTTAAACTCAACCTACAAGCCTTTTTTGTATAAAATTGTGAAAATTATAAAGCATATAGTTATTTTTGTAAAACTTATATACTATGTATTATAATCTTTTATTCACTATATAAAAATTTAATTTAGTGCATTAATTGTAATCATATTAGTACAATATAAAAACCATATCAATTATTACATAAAGCAGAAATAACATCAATCTAAACACCTTGAATAAATTAATTATTCCTACTATTCTGGAATAGTTGCATTAATGATTATTTCACTTGCGTTAATCCAACTACCGTAGGAACTTGATACATTTAACCTAATAACATTTGTTAAAATTCCTCCAACGGGAACTATTATTTCTGCATAGTCTGCATTGTGCGCAGTAAAGGAATCTCCTAATGCAATACCACCTGTACCTGTAAACGATGCAGCTTTTGTTCGATGACTCGTACCTACGCCTGACCATCCATTATAAAATTTAATACTATCAACCTTAACATAATATTCAAGTTCTAACTGTAAATAACCTGTTGTAGAATTTTCACTCCATTGGCTTACATGGTTAGTCTCAACTTTACCATTAAAAGCTCTCCACGGCTCATCATTTAAATTATAAGAGCTCGAAGTTATTTTTCCTACATTAGCAATTGAGTAACCTCTGAACACTGGTTGAGCCCAGCCTACTTTTTCCCCAGTTATTTTTATTTCACTTGCATTTATATAACTTCCATAGGAGCTTGTTACATTCAACCTAATTACATTCGTTTCAACCCCTCCAACATCAACTATTACACGTCCACAACTTATATTTGGTGCAGTAAAAGGGCTACCAAGGTTTGCCCCACCTATTCCAGTAAAATAAGCGTCTTTTGTATAGTTAGTATCAACTGATCTTCCGTTATAAAATTCTATACTTTCAATATTTATATAATAGTCAAGTTCTAATTGCAAGTAACCTGTTGTAGAATTTTCACTCCATTGATTGTACTGGTCAGTATATACCTTACCATCAAAAGCTCTCCATGGCTCATCGTTTAAATTATAAGAACTTGAAGTAATTGTTCCCACGCCAATGCTTGAATAACTATCAAATGTTGGCTGTTCCCACTCTTGCTTTGTTCCGTTAATTTTTATTTGAGATACATTTATCCAAGTACCATAAGAACTTGTTATGTTCAATCTAATAACATTAGTTACAACCCAAATTACTGGAACATATACATGCGCAAAATTATGATTTGGTGCAGTAAAAGAACTACCGAGTTCTATACCATTTGTACCAGTAAAATGTGCACCCTTAGTTCTATTGGATCCAAGCGAAATTCCATTATAAAACTTTATACTATTAACTTTAATATAGTAATCAAGCTGTAACTCTAACCAACCATTTGTTGATTTTAAAGACCAATGGTCATAATCTCCATCATGCATAGTGCCATTAAATGCTTTATAAGGAGGGTCAGTAGAATTGCTACCACTTGCACTGACTGTACCATGCCCATTAACTTCATAGTCTGTAAAAATTGGTTGCTCCCAATCTGAGTCTGGTGCAGTAGCAGGTGTTGCAAGTATTCTTATTTCGTTAGCGCCTATATAATCAGTAAATAATGGAATTGCATCATGTGAAGACGTTATATTTAACCGAATTACATTTGTAACTACATTATCAACTGCAATTACCGAAAGTCCAAAATTTTCGTTTACACCTACAAACGGGCTTCCTAGCGCAACACCGCCTGTGCCAGTGAAATATGCGTTTTTAGTACGGTGATTACCGCCTGATGTGCGGTTGTAAAAATATATTTCAGAAACATTAACATATTCGTTTAAATTAAGTTCAATCCATCCAGAGTTACCTTTAGCCGTCCACTGAGTGGCTGGATGATTTGAATTAGTTGTACCACCAGCAACAGTTCCAGCATAACCATCAAAAGCACCATATGGTTCTCTATTTGTTATACTGTTACTAGCAGTTACAGTGCCATTTGCGCTTACATTACTTGAAAGCGTTGGCTGTTCCCACATATCTCGTGCCATTTTCACAGCTTCATATGCATTAAGCCTACCACCAGTTACGCAAAGTCCATCTAATGCAGTAATTGTATCAGCACTATATAATATACAGTTTTTAATGTCAATAGGCTCCATAGCTGGCTTTATAGACATTATAAGCACAGCAACACCTGTAACAAAAGGTGTTGCAAAAGATGTTCCAGAAGAACTTACATAACCTGACGGAACAGCAGCTGTAGGAATAGTACTCCAAACATTACTTCCAGGTGCAAAAATATCTACTGTATTATCGCCATGATTTGAAGTATGTCTTTTAGTATCATCATTATTACTTGCACCAACAGAAATTATATTAGGTAAATCATAACTTGCAGGATAAAACCCAGTTGTATCATTATCTGTACCATTATTCCCTGCACCAGCAACAAATAAACCATCATAAGCAGCTATAGCAGTATATATATCTTGACGATAGGTATACGACCCAGCACTGTAATTCAAAATTGAAATATCATTAGATGCTGCAAAATTAATGGCAGATATTACATCTTGAGGTAAAGCTTCACTGACCTCTTCATTATTTTGATTTATATAAGTGAAAAAAGCTCTTAATGAAACAAGTTCGACATCTACATTCCAAGCTACTCCTGCAATTCCAGTATTATTATCTCCTTCTGCTGCAATAATGCCAGCTGCAAATGTACCATGACCAGAATCAGGATCATCTGGAATTTGATTAGGAACAAAAGGATCTACATAATCTTGATGTAAGATTGGTAAACTCGGATCTCTATTACTCATTCTGTTTACTAGATCTTCATGACCATTATTTACACCACCATTTATACCTGTATCTATAACACCAACTAAAACAGTTTCATTATTGCCATCATTAATTTCCCATGCCTGTTCAGCATTTATTTTTTGCAACCCCCATTGATCCGAATAATTTGTTGCACTATTTAATTTTTCATTTGGTGTTGCACAAATTGTATGTACAGTAACTGGCTCAGCTGAAACAACCTCATCTCTTTTTTCTAGCTTTTTTATTGCTTTAATAACATTTTCTTTACTTTTTTCACCAAGTTCTAAACTTAAAATTCTTCTGAAATTGGCTACATTAATTTTTTTAGTTTTTACAGGCTCTTTACCTGTTTTTCTATTTTGTATTTCTTCTTCTACATAATTTACTGTACTGCTAGTTAAATCTGTAACTGAAATACAATCAATTTCTTTAAAATCTTCTGGTGTATAAGTTTTAAATTTATGAGTTTCTTCTTAATTTAAAACAATTATTACCGAATCATCGTAAAAATCATCTTCAATGCTGCCTTTATAATAAACTTTTTTATCCAGTTTTTTAACTTTATCTTTAGATTCTTCTTTTAGCTCTTTTTCATCTTCTACAATTAAATCATTTGTAGAGCTAGCATAAACTGTATTTATTGTATTTTCATTCAAGTTTGAAACCAATGGTGTTAAAGCTATAACAAAGCTCATAAATAACATACCAAATAAGCTAAATGAGTTTTTTTGTTTATCTTTACTAAAAATAGCTTTAGCTTGATTTTTTACGTCTTCACATACTTGTTTATCTTCTTCACTAAGCTTTTCAACTTTAAAAGATTCTATTGTATCTAGCCCTACATCTTCTTGTTTATAAATTACATTTTTACCTAATAAATTAGCAAGCTTTTTAACGCTAGTGTCAAACTCTTTATTGTCTTGTTTGCTTAAATAAACATTTTCTGCCTTTTGACCAGCTTGCATTAAAGCTTTAACGCTTGAAATATTATAGTCTTTTTCTGAGTCTATTTCTCTGTAGGCTCCCCTTGCAACTCTATCTTTATTATTTTTAAATCTATTGTAATAGTTTTCTAGGTCTTTTGTAATATCCCACACTTTTTTCCTATTTACTATTTGGTCTGCAAGCTCTTTAGTTATTTCTACATTTTTAACTTTTCTTTTAAAAAGTAAAAGCCTTTTATGTTCCACTACTTGTTTACTATCTAAGTCCATTAAATTAGAAACATATTTACTGCCATACTTTTTTTTAGTTTTTAAAAACTTTAGTGCTTCTTGCATTTTATTCATAGTTTACCTCTTAAAAATATTTATACTAAATATAACCACATGTTTTACTTAATTTCAATACCTATATTGACAAATATGCCTGAGCTGAATAAAAGTAAAATGTTTACCATAAATATTTTTATCTCCTGTAAATAAGTTTTAAGTATAACATATATCAAATAACTCAAACTATCAACTTTAAAAAAATGTTATATATTTTAATAACAATTGTTTATTATAAAAATGTATTAAACCCAATTTATAAAAAATGCTTAGATTAAATTATTAATATTATAATTTTTTAGGTAAATTGATACAATTGTTTATTACAATAAAATATTACCTTTAATGCATAAAAAAATGCTTATTTTAAATAAGCATTTTTAAAGTTTTATAAAGATAATTCTTGTGCTTTATCGTTTTGTTTATTTTTAATAATTGTTTTATTTTTAAGGTTACTATTTTTATATTCATCATTTACGCTTTTAGCATAGTTGTTAAAGCCTCTAGTACTATAAGCCGTTTGTTTTCCTTCTTTTTTAGCTTCCTCATTAAAATGTTTATTAATTTTGTTAATACAGTTAACTCTTTCTTGTTTAATGTCTTTTAATTCTTTTTTAGAATCACAAACATTTTCTAAAGATAAAAAGTAATTATCTATAGACTTTCTTACTTTCGAAAAGTTAACATCTTCAATAAAAGAAGTACCATTAGAAGTTTGAGAATCGGCAATAGCAAACAAATATGGGTTTTGTTTATCTAGGTTACTAATACTAAATGAGTCACCTTTTTCTCTATAAGTGTTAGAATTAATTAGTTCAGCTGTATTATCTTTTTTTACTGCCACAAAAGTATGATTTTTAGAACCAGTTTTTGCTAAGTGTTCAATTCTTTTATAGTCTTGCGGTGCTTTATATACTTTATTGTTTAAAAACAAATTAGTATTATTACCATCTTTATACTTAAACCCTACAACCTCTGTATAGTTGTCTACTACTACATCTTCGTGACCATCATATTTAGTTATGTCTTCAATATGATCGTATACGTTTAGGGTATCTTTATTAGTAGCAACAATTTTTTGTGTTTTTAAGTCATAAACGCTTTTTGTATCGTAACCTTCTAGCAAAACAACTGGTTGTTCACTATCAGCGTAGGTAGCGTCTATATTAAGATATTTATTTTTAAATACTCTTTTGCCGTCAACTTTTAAGCCCATATTTTTAGTAAACAAATTTTGAGTAACTTTTACTTTTTGCATTTTGCTATTACCTCTCTTAGGTTTAATATATTATATAATATCAATTTAAATATAAAAAGTCAATACTCAATAAACAAGCCCATATATAATAGGCTTGTTTTTTATTTATATTTAATTATATAGCCATTTCTTGACTATTATATTGTGATGATTTTTTATTTTGAGGGTCTTTTGTATAATCATTTTTTACATTTTGAACATAATTATTAAAGTCTTCTGATAGTTTATTAAATGCAAGTAAATATTCTAAGCCTCTTTCATTATAATGTAATTTATTTTCTGCTTTTCTTGTTTCACAATATAGCATTTTGTTTGTTTGTTTTTTTTGCTGTTCTAAACTTTCTAAGTAGTTTTTACTTTCTATACTTGCTTGTTTAAATTCAGAAGCTCTTTTTTCACAATTTTGTGCCTGTTCTTTAAAGTTTTTATTAATTTTATTTAAGCAATTTATTCTTTCTTCTTTTATATCTTTTAATTCTTTTTTACAAGTAGCTTTTTTTTCTAAAAAGTAAAAATAGTAACTAATAGACTCTTTTACTTTTGATAACTCAGGTAATTCAATATTAAATGAACTTGATGACCTATCAGAACTTGCAACTGTAAATATGTATGGGTTTTGTTCGTTTAAATTATGAATATCTAGCGGCACAGTTTTTTCGCCAAAGTTGTTTGAATTAATTATTTCGGCAGTATTATCTTTTTTGATAGCTACAAAAATATGGTTGATAGCACCATTTTTTTTAAGATACTCAATTCTTTTATAATCTTGTGGGGCTTCATACATTTTGTTATTTAAAAATAAATTTGTTGTTTGTCCTTGAATATCTTTAACATAATCTTTAATGTGTTCTTTTATAGATTTATATGATTTTTTATATATATATGATTTATCATGTTTTCTTTCGTTATATTTAAATCCAGCAACTTCAGTGTGGTGTCCTACTAATAATTCGTTACTATCCAATTTAGTTTTATCTATTGTGTGATAATAAACTCTTAGGGTATCTTTATTAGTAGCAACAATTTTTTGTTTTTCTAGGTCATATACGCTGTTTTCGTAGTAACTTTCCAGCAAAACAACTGGCTTTTTACTATTAGCGTAAGTTGTATTTATATTATTATACTCGTTTTTTAAAACTCTTTTGCCATCTACTTTTAAGCCCATTTTTTTGTTAACTAAATTTTGAGTTACTTTTATCTTTTGCATTTGTTATTACCTTCTTTATAGTTTTGTATTATAATTATAGTATCAATTTAAATATAAAAAGTCAATATGCAACAAAAAAACCTACTATATAGTAGGCTTTTATTTATCTATTTTGCGTTATGAACTACAATTTGAGGAAAAGGAATATTAACTTCATTTTCGTTTAAAAAGTTTACCAATTCTTTTCTTATGTATCTTTCTACACCGAACTGTTCGTTAGAAACTGTTTTTGCTATTATTCTTAAATTAATGCTAGAATCTGCTAAGTCTGTTACCCCTAAAAAGCTTGGTGCTTCTACTATTAGTTCATTAGTTTTTTCAATATGATCTAAAAACTTTGGCATAATTGTTGATATTTTTTTAAGGTCTGTAGAATAGTCTACTCCAAAATCAACTATAGCAATGCTGTCTGATTTTGAAAAGTTTATTAAGTTTGTAATATCACCATTACTTATTATTTTTACTTGTCCTGTCCAGTTCATTATGCTAGTTGTTCTTAGCCCCATTTTTATAACTTTACCTTTAAAACCGTTTACTTCTATAATATCATCTAAATAAAATGCTTGTTCTAAAATAAAGAAAAACCCGATAATAAAGTCTTTTACTACTGCTTGAGCGCCAAAACCAAAAGCAAAACCAACAATACCAGCACTTGCTATAAATGGTGCAATGTCTATGTTTAATTCAGAAAGAATTGTAACAATAACAATAAACCAAACTACAACCTTTGTAATACTTTGAATAAGTCTTCCTATAGTTAATGTTTGTCTGTCGTCTTTTTTTATTTGAAATAAAGAAAGTAAAGACTTATTTACAACTCTTACTAATATCATAGCTATAAGTATTATTGAAACTACTAATAATAAAGCTGCTGCTACATCTAAAAGCGTTCCACTTATAAAGTTTGATAAAAGTTGTTCTATTAAATTTCTTAATGCTTGCATAATTTTATCCTTTGTATGTTTTTGTAAGCATTATAGCATATAAATACAAAATTAAACAAATTATAAAACTATTGTTAAGTAAAAAAAATAATTCAAATATTTACATATTTTTGTTTTTATGTTAAACTTAAAAAAATAAAACAAAAGGAATAATTTATGGTAATGGAAAAAAGTGAAGATAGAAGACTAATAGCTTTAATTGAAATGCTAGTAGATGACTCAGCTAATTCTTACTATGTTAAAAGTAAAGTTATGCACGCAGCAATAATTGCTAAAATTAAAGATGCAGTAGTGCGCGGAGCAGATGTAAATTGTACAGATACTGAAGGTAATACTCCGCTACATCTTTTATGTAGTGAAATTATTAATAACAACGAGGTTATAGAGTTTTTACTTAATAATGAAGCTAATGTTAATGCTCAAAATAAACAGGGTGAAACATCACTTCATAATGCATTACAAACTCTTTATTATAATTACAAACCAAATAGACACTACGACTGGGAAAATAATGTATCTGCAAAAGTTGTAGACACGTTGTGTAAACATGGAGCAGACCCTACAATAAAAGATAATAACAACGACTCTGCTATTGATGTCTTTAAAGATATTACTAAAAAAGAAGAAACTATGGTTTATTCTAAAGCTGTAAGAAACATATTTTATAGTTTAAAAGATGCAAAAGTAAATGCTAAAAATCAAGATGATTATAATCTTGGTGCATAATTATTAAAGTAAAAGTTAAATTAAAACTACAAAAAACGCTTAAATATGAGCGTTTTTGTTTTTTTATGCTATAGCACAACATAGGTATATATGATAATGTTTTATATAAAGATTGTGTGAGGTATGATATGAATGCTACAAAACAAAAAAAGTTGAACGATAAATTTATAGAAATTATTAAAAATAACAATCTACAAACTACTACAGTAAGAACTTGTTTGCTTAGAAAAGTAAATAGACTGTTAAGACAAGGTGCGGATATTAATTATAAAGATAAAGATAATAATACAGCTTTAATTTATGCCTGTATGGAAAATAAAACAAGTTTAGCTATATATTTATTATATGCAAATGCAGATTATACTCATATAGGTAAGGAAGGCTCAGCTCTTCAAATTGCTTATAAAAAACAACAGTTTAATGTTGTTAAAAAAATTTTAAAGTTAAGTAAATGGCAAAACAGATACGACCATATAACTCCTTTATTTGATTATTTGACTAACAAAAACTTACCAATTAGTAGTGGGCTTAATTTAGAAATTATGGAAGCCATATTAAAACTTGATGTACGAATTATTGAAAATAAATTTGAAGGTAAGTCACCTATTACATATGCAGCAATTAATAACAACGCTGAAGCTTTAAAAATTTTAGTAGAAAATGATGCAAACATTAACTCTACAGATTCTTATGGTCGAACTCCACTTCATATTCTGCTTAGAAAATGTTATTCACATAAACAATTAAATAAGGAAGCTTATAGTAAAAATGAATATAAAAAACAACTAGATAGCTACAGTAAGTCAATAGCTTTATTATTAGAAAATGATGCAGACATTTATTTAAAAGATAAGGGCTCAAAAAATTGTTGCGAGCTGTTTAACGGCGTTAAAGATAACTTTGAATATAAGACAAAAAAACATTTAATTAACCTATTTAATAAAGTACATGAAAGTTTAAATAAGCAAGCAAACTTAAATTCTTAATAAAAACAAAAACAAGTTTAATACTTGTTTTTTTATGCTAGTAATTTAAGGTCAAATAAAACACTAAATAAAAAAACTTGAATTAATATATAAAAATTAAGCAATTATAAAAATTATTTATTAACTAACTTCTATAAAACCTATTAATACTTTTTACATAATTTATAAACTAATGTATAATACTTTTGTTATATAAAAGGAGAACATATGAAAGTAGTAATTATTGGTTGTGGAAATGTTGGAATGAGTTATGCTTTCTCACTAGTTAACCAACCTAGCAAAGTAACAGAGTTAGTATTAATAGATATTAACAAAGAAAAAGCAAAAGGCGAAGCAATGGACTTAAACCACGCCTTACCTTATGCTCCTATTAAAATGAATATTAAAGCAGGTAGTTATGCTGATTGTAATAACGCTGATATAGTTTGCATTAGTGCTGGTAGAAACCAAGAACCGGGTGAAACTAGGCATGATTTAATTAATAAAAATTTAGTAGTGTTTAAAGATATTTTATCTAACATTCAAAAAACAAGTTTTGATGGTATTTATTTAATTGCTACAAACCCAGTTGATATTATGAGTTATGTAACTTACAAATTAACAGGTGACTCAAACAAAGTTATAGGTAGTGGTACAACACTAGATACAGCTAGGCTTAAACATTTATTAAGTGAAAAACTTAAAATAAGCACAAATAATATACACGCTTATGTTATGGGCGAACACGGCGACAGTGAAATGATAGTTTGGTCTAAAGCTTCAATTGGAGTTAAAGACATTAAAGACTATTTATCAGATCAAGAAATGCAAGACTTAAAAATAGAAGTAAGAGATTCAGCTTACGATATTATAAATAAAAAGGGTAATACTAGTTATGGTATTGGTTTATGCTTACTTACTATTACCGATGCCATTTTAAATAACGACAACTCAATATTAACTTTAAGTACTTACAATAAAAAGCACGATGTTTATATATCTATACCTACTATAATGAGTAAAAACGGCGTAAGACAACAAATTCAGGCAGACTTTAATTCAGAAGAGCTTGAAGAATATAGAAACTCTATCAATGTATTAAAAAATGTTATTAAAAAGCTTGAACTTTAATTTAAGTCTATTTATAATAACTTATTAACAAAATAAAAAAACACAAGTAGTACTTGTGTTTTTTATTATTTTTTAACCTATACTTCCTTCCATACTTAACTTTAATAGTTGGTTTAATTCTACTGCATACTCCATAGGTAATTCTCTTGAAAACGGCTCAATAAAGCCCATTAAAATTGTTTCGGTTGCTTCTTCTTTACTTAAACCTCTACTCATTAAATAATAAAGTTGTTCTTCACTTACTTTACTTGTTGTAGCCTCGTGTTCTATTTCTGCATTACCGTTATTTACAACATTTACAGGTATTGTATCACTTGTTGACTCGTTGTCTAGAATTAATGTGTCGCACTCAATATGTGCTTTTGCGTTAACTGCTTTATCACTTACTTTAACTAAGCCTCTATAATTAACTTTACCACCAGCTCTTGAAATTGACTTAGATATTACATTGCTTGTAGTATTTGGGGCTAAGTGTATCATTTTAGCGCCTGCGTCTTGAATTTGTTGTTTTGAGGCAAAAGCAATTGATATTGTTGAGCCTTTTGCATATCTACCGTTTAAAATGCAGGTAGGGTACTTCATATTTAAACCGCTACCAATATTGCCATCTATCCATTCCATTTGACTGTTGTTTTCTACTATAGACCTTTTTGTAACTAAGTTTAATACATTGCTTGACCAATTTTGAATGGTTGTGTATCTACATTTAGCATTTCTATTTACAAAAACTTCAACAACAGCTGCATGAAGAGAGTTGTTCGTATATAAAGGTGCGGTGCAACCTTCTACATAATTTAGGTTGCTATCATCTTCTACTACAATTATAGTTCTTTCAAATTGCCCCATACGCTCACTATTAATTCTAAAATAACTTTGTAGTGGCTTTGTAAGTGCTACGCCTTTTGGTACATAAATAAAAGAGCCTCCACTCCATACTGCAGTGTTTAATGCAGCGTACTTGTTGTCTTCATAGCCTACTAATTTAGTAAAATACTTTTTAACAAGTTCTGGGTATTTTTTAAGTGCTGTGTCTGTATCTGTAAATATTACGCCTTTTTCTTCTACTTCTTTTAAAGCGTTATGATAAACAACTTCAGATTCAAACTGAGTACTCACTCCTGCTAAAAACTCTTGTTCTGCTTTTGGTATTCCTATTTTATTAAAAGTATCTTTAATTTCTTGAGGTACTTGTTCCCAGTTACTTGCAACCTTATCTGTACTTTTAATATAGTAAGAATAATTATCAAAATTAATATGGCTTAAGTCTGGTCCCCATTTAGGGTTTTTTAAGTTTGTAAATGCTTTGTAAGCTTTTAGTCTAATCTGTAGCATCCAGTCTGGCTCGTTTTTCTTTTTGCTTATTTTTCTTACTACATCTTCACTTAAACCTTTTGGCGACTTAAAAACAGCTTCCGATTTTGTTGAAAAGCCGTATTTATATTCTTCATTTATTATTTGGTTTTTATTTGTTTGTTGTTTTTTCAAAACTTGTTTCCTTTTAAACTACTTTGTAGTTTTGTTTTCATATTCTTTTATTGCGTTTAATACAGCTTCAAATCCTACTGTAGCGCACTTAAACCTAGCGGGGTAATCTGCAACACCAGAATATGCTATTGCTTGGTCTAGGTCTATGTTTTCGTCGTATTCCTCGCCTTTAACCATTTTTACATAGTTGTTAATAATATCTTTTGCTTGCTTTAAGGTTTTTCCCTTTAATAACTCGCTCATTATAGATGTTGAAGACGTTGAAAGTGAACAACCTATGCTATTTTGATATATATTTTCAATTTTACCGTTTTTAATATCAACTTGAACTGTAACACTATCTCCACAAATTGGGTTTTTAATGCTATATTTTTTAAGATTTTCAATTAACTTAGCATTTTGCGGGTTTTTATAGTGTTCCATTATAATTTGTCTGTATAGACTATTTTGATTAATATCCACCTTTTACTCCTTTTTAAAATTGGTTAAAATATTCTATTATTTTTTTTGTAGCTTTTATAAATATATCTATTTCTTTTTTTGTATTGTAAAAATAAAGTGACGCTCTTACTGTTGAGGCTTGGTTTAAATATTCAATAAATGGTTGAACGCAGTTATGCCCTGCTCTTACACATATATTATACATATCATAAGCTGTTGCAATGTCATGAGCATGTATGCCTTTAATGTTAAAAGCTACTGTTGCTATGGTTGCGTCTTTATTATAAATTTCTACTTGTTTTATTTTTTTTAATTCTTCATTTAAATAAGAATACAACTGGGCATCTTTATTTTGTATATAATTATAGCCTACTTTTAAAGTTAAAAACTCTATTGCTTTTTTAAGCCCTATAATTTGAGAAATGGGTTGCGTTCCTGCTTCAAATTTATGCGGAGCGTCTTTGTACTCTATTATTTTACTAGTAGAGTCTGTTACCATTCCGCCACCATACATAAATGGAGGCATTTGCTTTAATAAGTCGTATTTTCCATATAAAACGGCAGAGCCTGTAGGAGCGCCTAGCTTGTAGCCTGAAAATGCTAAAAAGTCACAGTTTAAGTCTTTAACATCTACTTTAAAGTGTGGCACAGCTTGAGCTGCATCTACTAGTGTTATTGCACCTTTTTGCTTAGCTAGTTTTATTAACTGCTTAACTGGTATTTTTGCACCTGTTATGTTTGATACATAAGTTAAGCCTACAACTTTTGTTTTATCACTTATAACCTTTTTTAGGTTTTGCGTTGTAACTTTATGTTGTTTGTTTAGTGGCACATAAACTAGTTTTGCACCTGTTTTCTTTGCGGCTTTTGCAAGTGGCAAGTAAAGTGAGTGGTGTTCTAGTAAGCTTATAACTATTTCGTCGTCTTTTTTTAAAGTATTTAAAAGGTAACTATATAAAACAAGGTTAAATGCTTCTGTAGTATTTTTAACAAATACAATTTCTTTTTTACTTGCGTTTAAAAAGTCAGCTACTAAACTTCTTGTGTCTTCTATTTGCTTAGTAACATTGTAAGCTAGTTTATAGACACCTCTTCCTGCGTTTGTAGACATATGAGTATTATAATAATTAACTGCATCTACTACGCTTTTTGGTTTTAAAGCTGATGAGTTATTATCAAAATAAACTGTGTCTTTATTAACTTTAAAAAATTTAAAGTTTTTTCTTACTAATTTGTCTTTCATACTTATACCTTTACAATATTTTGTTTTTTGCTGTTTTTAACATTGTTTGTAGTAATTTTTTATTTGTTATTTTATCTAGCATATTAGTAACGTTTGCCATAACTATAAGTTCTATTGCTTTATTTTTGTTTAGCCCTCTACTCATAAGGTAATATAATTGTTTAGAATCTACCTTTCCTATTGTTGCTGAGTGGCTTGCTTTTACGTCATGTTCGTCTATTAAAAGTTGCGGGTTAGCACTAGAATTTGCCTCGTTTGTTAAATTAATTACTTTCGTGTTTTGGCTTGCATTACTTTTAATGCAACCTTTTTTAATGCTGTTTATTCCCTCAATATTTAAAAGAGCCGAGTTATTACTTAAGCCAAAATTGTTTATTTTGCTTGTAGTTTTTTTATTTAAATGTTCAGCTTTTACTAAATTTACTAGCCTATAAGTTTTGTTTGCAAAATTTACTGTGTTTATTTGCGTGTTTGCATATTCATCTGTTAATTTAGTGTTTATTAAGTTAATAGTATTGGCGCTATTAACATTAACTAAATTATAATCAAGGCTAGCATTTTTACATAACTCATAATTTTCATTTATAATGTTTGACTTTTTGTTTTTTAAATTTTGATAGCTTATTACTTGCACGCCTGCGTTTTGTAATATGCGTGAATTAAAGTAAGCATTAATTTTAGCGTTTGTAGTAAGTTCAAACTTATTTGTAATTTCTACATTACTATTTTCACCTATTTCAACTTGGCTGTAATGATATAAATCTTTAGTAGCTGAAATTATAACAGTTATTTTTTGTGTAGTGTTTTTAGTAACTTTTAAATTTAAAAAGCTATTTTGGTTATCTTTATTAATTTGATCAAGTTTTGTTTCAGGCGTAAAATTATTATTTTGTTCTGTGGTTACTTCAATATTTTTTAAGTTATTAAAAATAGCTTCACCATTAAAAATTATAAGCGTATTTTCGCTTACTTTTTTTAAGAGTTTTTCTTTAAAGCTTTGAGTGTGCTTTGACAATTTATTATCTTTATAATTAAAGTTAAAACCTTCATAGTTAAAATTAAGCAAACTAGGGTAAGACAAATTGTTTTGTGTTTTACTGTTTTTCATATCATTCACCACAAACTATGCCTTATCTTTTTCTTTATTATTAATAAACTTAAACCCTTCGGTGTCTATTTGCTTTAATATTTCAGTTGATCCACTTTTTACAATTTTACCCTCAGACATAACATGCACAAAATGTGGTTTAACATATTCTAATATTCGCTGATAGTGCGTTATTATTAAAATGCCCATATTTTCGTTTCTTGCTTTGTCTATTGCTTGTCCTACTACTTTTAATGCATCTACATCTAGCCCTGAATCTATCTCATCTAATATAGCAATTTTCGGCTTTAGCATTAGCATTTGTAATATTTCGTTTCGCTTTTTCTCGCCACCAGAAAAGCCTTCATTTAAATATCTGTATGGTAAGTTTTTTTTCATTTCAAGCGTTTTTACTGCACCTGTTAACTCTTTAAAAAACTCATTTATTGATACATTTTTTTGCCTAGTTGCATTTACTGCACTTTTAATAAAGTTAGAATTAGTAACGCCCGGTACTTCTGCAGGATACTGCATAGCCAAAAAAACACCTTGTCTTGCTCTTTCGTCAACTTCTAGGTCTAATAAATTTTGGTCGTTAAGTAGCACTTCGCCGTCGTTAACCTTATATTTAGGGTCGCCCATAACAGCAGAAGCTAGCGTGCTTTTACCTGCTCCGTTTGGTCCCATAATTACGTGAATTTCTCCACCTTTTATATTTAAGTTTACGCCTTTTAAAATTTGTTGTTTGTAGGCTGAAACTTGTAAATTTTTTATTTTTAAAACTGTGCTCACAGTGTTGCTCCTCTTAATATGTTTTAGTAAGCATAGTAAATGCTTAAAGGTATTTTTGCCTTTAGCTTTTTATTGAAATGTTGTTTTTATTTATAAGTAAACAAATTATGTTTACTGTGCTTACTAGATTAGTTATGTTATACCACAATTACAGTTTTCTTTCAACTTAATTAAAACAAAAAAAGTAACTACTAAACTTGCTTTTTAGTTTACTTTTTATAAAAAATTTAATATTAATTTAAATGGTTAACTACTTATACCTAATACTACTTTTATGGTGTATGCAATTACAAAAGAAATTGTAGCTACGCCTAAACTTATGCTTAGCATTAGTATGAGCTTGGTTTTAAAATTTTTTCTTTGCATAACTGAACTATAATAACTATAACTTATTAAAATTAACACAACAAAAATTAACGTAATTAATAAAGATATATACTTAGCTTGAGATATTAAAAGATAAGGTAACACAAGTAATAAAACTACAATCATATACGTAATTCCTGTATAAGTTGCAGACTTATATGCGTTTATATCTTCTTCAATTTTTGCTCTTAAAAATTCGCTTGAAGCCATAGAAAGAGATGCAGATATACCTGTTATAAGTGCAGATAAACTAATTAATTTTGTGTCAGATAAAGCAATGGTTAACCCAACTAAAACTCCTGTTAATTCTACAAGCGCGTCGTTTAAGCCTAGCACCATTGAGCCTAAGTATGTCTTTTGTTTTTTAGCAATAATTTTTTCTATAGCTATATGTTTTTGTTCCTGTAAGGTAGCTAATTCGTTTATTAATTCATTACTAACTTGCAGTTTATTTATTAGCTTAAGTAATTTTATGTTTTGCCTTTCTTCTACTTTTAACATAAACTTATAGCCTAAAATATGAGTAAATATTTTATTAAAAAGAACCGTTAAACGCTTTGGTTTAACCTGATTTTTTCTTAAACTTGAAAGTATTTTTTGTTGTTGAGCATTTAAGTTTATAACATTGTTTAATATTTGCTTTTCGTTTCTGTTTTTTATTTTTGCTTGATAGTTTTTATAAACAATAATTTTTGTTACTACATTAACTTTTAGTATTTTTAGTATTCTTTTTGCACGCTTAGGCAACAAATGCATATGTGCTCCTTTAAAAAAAATAAAATATATTTCAATAGGCTAGTTTGGTTAGGCTTTTAACATTTTTTTGTTATAATATAGCCATTAAAATAAAGGCAGGTTTTATCTATGACTAACTACACTATACAAAATATCATTGCTAATGAGGTATTAGATTCTAGAGGAGTCCCTACAATACAAGTTTATGTAAAACTTGAAAATGGTGTTACTGGAGTTGCAAAAGTGCCTAGTGGTGCTAGCACTGGTAAGTTTGAGGCTCATGAATTAAGAGATAACAATAAATCACGTTATTTTGGTAAAGGCGTTAAAAATGCTGTTAATAATGTAAACACAAAAATTAAAAAATCTCTAGTAGGAAAACAAGTAATTAACCAAGAGCAAATAGATACTACATTAATAACTCTTGACGGCACTTACAATAAACAAAATTTAGGAGCTAACGCTATTTTAGGTGTTTCGCTTGCTTGTGCAAAAGCTGCAGCTAATGCTAAGGGCGTTCAGTTATATGAATATTTAAACTCTTTAACTAATTCTAAAATTAGTTTACCTGTTCCTATGTGCAACATTTTAAATGGTGGAACACATGCTGGTAACAACCTAGATATTCAAGAATTTATGATAATGCCAGTTGGTGCTACTAGTTTTAGTGAGGGCATTCGTTGGTGTAGTGAAATTTTTAACACTTTAAAAACCATACTAAAAAGTAAAAGTTTAAGTGTTGGAGTTGGTGATGAAGGCGGTTTTGCACCTAATTTACAAAACGCAGAACAAGCTCTTGATTTAATATTGCAAGCAATAAAAACTGCTGGCTATAATACGAAAACTCAAATAAAGCTAGCTCTAGATTCAGCTAGCAGTGACTGGGAGCAACAAGACGGAAGCTACATTTTACCAAAAGCTAAAACTCATTACAGTAAAAATGAGTTTATTGACTACTGGGCAAATTTAACTAAAAAATACCCTATAATTTCACTTGAAGATGCACTATCAGAAACTGATTACTCTGGTTGGAGTGAATTGACTAAAAAAATTGGAAACAATGTTCAAATAGTGGGAGATGACCTGTTTGTAACAAATAAAAAAAGACTAGCTAAAGGCATAAAAGAAAAACAAGCAAACTCAATTTTAGTTAAACTAAACCAAATAGGAACACTAACAGAAACACTTGAAACAATTAAGCTTGCTCAAAAAAATAACTTTAGTACAATAATATCTCACCGCTCGGGTGAAACTGAAGACACTTTTATTGCAGATTTAGCTGTAGCTACAAATGCTACACAAATAAAAACAGGCTCACTTAGTAGAAGTGAAAGAATTAGTAAATACAACAGGTTACTTACAATAGAGTTTTTTACAAACAACAAAATTAATTTTGCTAATGATACTTGCTTTAAAAACTTAACTAAATAAAAAAATAACTAAATTCACTCTTATTATTATTTTATCAAATTGGCCTAAAATTTCATATACTACCCTATACAAAGGAGGGTGTTTATGTGTGGAATTTTTGGAATTACTTCTAAAAGTAATATAATAAAAAATGCAATTTCTGGCATACAAAAATTGGAATACCGCGGTTATGACTCATCTGGTATTGCTTTTTTTTATGATAACAATAAGCTAAATTCAATTAAAAAAGAAGGTGAAATAAAATTTTTAAAAGAGCAAGTAAATAAAATAAAGCCTAGTTCAAAATGTGCAATAGCTCATACTAGATGGGCTACTCACGGGAAGCCAAGTGATATTAACGCACATCCGCATTTAACTAGTAGTAAAAAGTTTGCAATAGTGCATAACGGAATAATAGAAAACTTTAAAGACTTAGAACAAAAGTATTTGAAAAATGTAAAACTAACCTCACAAACAGATACAGAAATAATTGTTCAATTAATAGAAAAAATGTTTGACGGTAACGTTTTAAATACACTTAAAAAAGTTTGCGAGCTTATAAAAGGTTCTTACGCTTTTTGCGTACTTTATAAAAACGAACCGGGCAAAATTTATGTAACAAAAAAAGATAGCCCGTTAGTTGTTGCAAAAGTAAAAGACTCAAGTGTTGTAGCTAGTGATGTATCTGCTATTATTGAATACACTAACAAGCAATATATTTTAAAAAATAATGAATACGCTATTTTATCAAATTCTGAAGTTAAGTTTTTTGATAAAAATTTAAAACAAATAACTCACATAGTTACTACCATTAACGAGTCTACTTCTGAAACAAAAAAAGATGGCTACCCTCATTTTATGTTAAAAGAAATTAATGAAGTACCTACTGCTATTAAAAATACAATAAGCGCTTACACAGATATTAATCAAATATTTAAACGCATTCCAAAGCGCATTTTTAAAAAGACAAAACATATTAAATTAATAGCGTGCGGAACTGCTTATCATGCTTGCTTGGTTGGCAAAAAAATTATTGAAAAACTTAACCCTCAAATAATTGTAACAGCTGAAGTTGCTAGTGAGTTTAGGTATTCTGACCCGTATTTACATAAAAATACTTTATGCTTATTTGTAAGTCAAAGCGGAGAAACGGCTGACACTATTGCAACTTTAAAGTTATGTAAAAGTTTAGGTGCAGTAACAGCAAGTATAACTAATGTTAAAAACAGTTCGATAACTTATGAGGCTGATTATAATTTATATACACTTGCAGGAAGAGAAATTGCTGTAGCTTCAACAAAAGCTTATAACAGTCAATTAAGTGTACTTTATTTACTATCACACGCTTTTTTACAGGTAAAAAATAAAAGGTCTAATGCCTATAAAAATTGTGTTAATAACATTAACTTATTACTAAAAGACACTACATTTTTAAAAGACTTTAACTTAGCTGCAAAAAAAATTGCCGATAAAATTTATGATGTAAAAAATATTTATTTAATAGGAAGACAGCTAGACTATTTAACAGCTATGGAGGCTAGTTTAAAAATAAAAGAAATCTCCTACATTCACTGCGAGGCTTACCCTGCTGGTGAACTTAAACACGGAACAATATCTTTAATAGAACAAAACACAGTAGTAATTTGTTTTTTAACACAAAAAAATGTATTAGAAAAAACGCTAAATGCATTATTTGAAGTAAAAAGTAGAGGTGCAAAAGTAATTTTAGTAACTAACCAAGAGGTTAAACAATATAAAAATTATTACGATGAATTAATTAAACTAGAAAACTACGATAATTTATTTATACCACTTTTAAGTATAATACCTATGCAATTACTTGCTTATCATTTAAGCGTTAACCTAAAAATAAACCCTGATAAACCTCGCAATTTAGCAAAAGCAGTAACAGTAGAATAAAAAACGCCTTAAGCGTATTTTTATGAATGTTTATTTTTATACATTTCTTTATCTGCTTGACTAATTAAGTCTTCTTTTTTCAAAGCTTCCCCTGGTTTTTTTATGCTTACACCATAACTATATTTTAGTTTAACGTTGTCTTTTTGTTTATTATATTTATTTATATGTTCTTTTACTGATTTTATATAAACATCTATTTGCTCCATTTTATCTGCTAATAATATAACTAAAAATTCATCTCCACCTATTCTTGCTACTGTGTCTTTATTTTTGGTTTCGTTATATAAAATTTTTGCAAACTCAGAAAGTGCTTCGTCTCCTTTTTTATGTCCGTATTTATCGTTTAATTCTTTAAATTCATCTAAGTCAAAAAATATAACTGCTGTATAATAGTTTATTGTTTTATATAATTGTGACATATACGCTTCTAACCCTAACTTATTTTGAACTTTTGTTAGGTGATCTTGAGTTATAACTTTACTAACTAACATTAAATGCAGTATAAAAAGTGTTACAGTAATAACTGGTAGTATTGCCGACATTTCAAAAGTATATTCTAGTTGTAAATAAGCAGTTGTCATAATAATTGATAAAGTTAAAAACAATATTAAAGCAACAACTCTACTATTTAAAAAACTTGTACTTGTATAATTATATAATAACGTAAATAAGACTAATAACAAAGGTAACATCATTAGTAAAACCATAACAAAATAAAGATTTCCAGTAACAAATTGATTGTTTTGAGTTATATAAAAGGCATATTTAAACACTGGTGTTAATAGTAAAAATAAAAAATTTATAAGCACAATAAACTTAAAGGCTTTTTTTATTTTGTGCAAATTTTTTGTTGCACCTTTTACTATATAATAAATAAATATGGCAACCTGCATACTTAAAATTGTAAACAAAGTATAAAGCAATATGTTTGTTATGTAAGCTAGTGTAATTGACAAATTGCCACTATAAACTTGCACATACCATCTTAAAATTTCTAACAGTTGTGTTGTAAAAGCTATTAATAAAACTTTTCTCCAAATTATAGCAAACCTTTGATTATACGAGTAACTATTATGAAAGTAAAGTATTCCTAAAATTATTAATGAGAAAAAGTTTAGTGAGTTATATATAAAAAATTCTCCTAACATTAAACCACCTATTTATATTGTTTTTTAAGTAAATATTAAAAGTATGTAATTATAGCATACTACAAAACTCTTTTTATAGTAAAATTAATACCTATAAGTAAATAAAAAAAATATTTTAATTTAAAAAAAAGAGCTTAAATGCTCTTTTTTTTATAATCTTTCAACATATTCTCCATTTCTTGTATCTACTTTTATTTTATCATTAATATTTACAAATAACGGAACTTTTAATTCATGATTAGTTTCTAATACTGCTGGTTTTGTGCCTGCTCTTTGAGAGTCGCCTTGAATGCCTGCTTCAGTGTGAGTTACTACTAACTCTACAAATAAAGGCGGTGATACAGAAATTACTTTTCCTTTACAAGAGTTTACTGTTACTGTCATATTTTCTTTTATATAAGGTAGTGCTTCTAACACATCTTTTTTGTTTACTTGAGTTTGCTCAAAAGTTTCGTTATCCATAAAGTAATATAAGTTACCATCGTTATATAAATATTGCATTTCTTTTCTTGATATTTGTGCTTTTTCTATATAATCTGTTGTAGAAAACTTGTGCTCAATTACTTGTCCAGTTTCTATATTTTTTAGTTTTACTTTAATAAAAGCTGACCCTCTTGATTGTGAGCGGTGGTTATATTCTGTAACTACCAAAATTTTGTCTTTTAGTATTATATGTGTGCCTACTTTTAAATTTGATGCTTCCATTTTTACCTCTTTTTTTTAGTTAATTTGCTTGTTTAGTATAACATAATAGTAAAAAAAAGCAAATGTTTAAAAAACTTGCTAATTACTTATTTATTAATTATTTGTTAATCTAAATAGCTTGGTAAATCTATAGTTAAAATGCCATTTGTTAGGCTATAAAACACTAAGCCTACAATTGCTACTTTACCTATAAAGCTTAAAATTAAATGTATGTTTTCTACAAATACTGGGTTACTCCATTTGCTAATATTTTTATGTTGTAAAAATGTGTGAATTAATTTTAAAAATAAAAGTCCAAAATAAACTGCTACTATTATGTAATTCATATTTGCAATGTAAGGCTCTTCTAATTGTTGTTGGTATAATTGCCTTGTTTTTAATATTATTGGCAAAACTGCACCAACACTTGCTATAAAAGCTAACACCATAGCAATAAAGGGCGCCCACACTTTTTTGTCTTGTTTGTAGTTTGCTTTTTCTATAGTAAAAGCACATAAATTAAATACTAAAGATAACACAAAAAGTGTTATTAAAATGTTTATGTTGTTAACACCTATTAATATTGGTAAAATAGCTATTAAAAAGCTTGTAAAAATGCCTTGAGCCCACCTTAATGTGCTAATTCCTTTTTGAATACTACTATTATATGGTTGGTTTGCTTTTTTCATTGTTGCAATAATTTGCACAACTGCACTTGCAAGTAGTACGCTACCTAAAATTAACATAAAGGGTACTTCTAGTAGTTTTTCTAATTGAGTGCTTAAAAAAGAGTAGGAATTATAGCCCTCTGTACTATCCATAAAAAGGCGATTTATAAATACACTAGGTTCAAAGGTTTTAATTGCTTCAATTGTAAAACTACCTGCAAAAATAAAAATGCCTACTAATAAATATAAAACTCCAATTATTAAATTGTTTCTTTTTAATTTTTCAAACTCATCTGGTTTTATGCTGTATTTCATTTGTAACTTTCTCCTTAACTAGTTTTATTTTACTTGTTTACTAGTAATAAATCAAACAATTTTAATAAGATTTAATAATTGTATATTTAAATAATATTTGTAAAACAAAAAACGCTTATAATAAGCGTTTTTTAAAGTTTATTTTTTGTCGCCTTTTTTAGTTTTAGGCTTTTTACTTGAAGTACTGTCTTTTTTATTATCAGTCTTATTGGCTTTACTACTTGAAGTATTTTCTTTTTTGTTTTCAGACTTATTGTCTTTACTACTTGAAGTATTGTCTTTTTTGTTTTCAGACTTTTTGTTTTTGCCTGAATTGTCTTTTGTTGTTTTTACATCAGTTACAATTAAGCCTTCTTTTTTAAGTGCGTCTATTGTTTTTTGTTTGATTTCGTTAATCTTGTCTTCTTTAGCTTTAACTTTAACTTTAGCTTCTTTTTCTTGTTGTTTTCTTCTTTGTTTAAGTCTTTTGTCTATTTCTTTAACAACGTTTTCGTAACTTTCACCTAGCATTACAAGATCAACTTCGTCTTTATAAATTGTTTCTTTTTCTAATAATAAGTTAGTTAATGTTTCTAGTTTTTTCAAGTTATCTTGAATTGCTTCTTTTGCACGTTTATAGTTAGCATCTAATATGTCTTTAATTTCTTCGTCTATTTTGCCTGCTGTTTGCTCTGAGTATGATTGTTGTTTTGAATAATCTCTTCCTACAAACACTTCACTGTTGCTACCTAAGTTTACAAAACCTAATTTACTCATGCCAAATTCTGTTACCATTCTTTTAGCTAGCTTAGTTGCTTGTTGTATGTCGTTAGCTGCACCAGTAGAAACATCTTTAAATATTATTTCTTCTGCTATTCTACCGCCCATATAAGCTGCAATATTATCGTTTAGTTTATTAAATGTATAATAAGTGTCGTCGTTTTCTGGCCTTGTCATTGTGTAACCACCAGCTACGCCTCTTGGTATTATAGAAACCTCGTGAACTACGTCGCAATGTTTTAGTATTTTTTGAACAATTGCGTGACCTGCTTCGTGGTAAGCTGTAATTTTTTTGTCGCGTTCTGTTACCATTCTGCTTTTCTTTTGTGGTCCCATAATAACCTTATTAATGCCTTCTGATATGTCTTTTGTGTTTATATGAGTTCTATTTGCTCTTGCTGCTAAAATAGCTGCTTCGTTTAATAAGTTTTCTATGTCTGCTCCGCTAAACCCGCTTGTAAGCCTTGCTATACTTTGAAAGTCAACATCGCTACTTACTGGTTTATTTTTTGAGTGTACTTGTAATATTTTTTCTCTACCTACTACGTCCGGTATGCTTACACTAATTTGTCTATCAAACCTGCCTGGTCTTAATAAAGCTGGGTCTAATACATCTGGTCTGTTTGTTGCTGCAATTATAATAATTCCTTCGTTAGCATCAAAACCATCCATTTGTACTAGAAGTTGGTTAAGTGTTTGTTCGCGTTCGTCATTTCCGCCACCTAAGCCTGCACCTCTTTTACGACCTACTGCATCTATTTCATCAATAAATACTATACAAGGCATACTTTTTTTGGCTTGTTCAAATAAGTCTCTTACTCTTGAAGCACCTACACCTACAAACATTTCTACAAAGTCACTACCACTTATAGAGAAAAATGGTACTCCACTTTCTCCTGCTATAGCTTTTGCTAGTAATGTTTTACCTGTACCTGGTGCTCCTATTAATAAAACACCTTTAGGTATTCTTGCGCCTAAGTTTGTAAATTTACCTGGGTTTTTCAAAAACTGAACAACTTCTTCTAGTTCTTCTTTTTCTTCTTTTGCTCCTGCAACATCTTTAAATCTTACTTTTGGCATAATTGCAAGTTTTGCTTTACTTTTTGCAAAACCCATAGATTTATTGTTTGTTGAGCTTATTGTTTTTATAATTACAATAGTTATAACAATAAATAATAGTATTGTTAAATAAGGCATTACTTGAGATATGAAAGACTCACCTTCAAAGTCATAATTTGCTTCTACTTGTATTGCAGGTTCTGTACCATTTTGAGATGGTAATTGACCTGAGTTGTAATCGCTAACAAATTCTACTAATGCTTGACTACTAATATAAGTAAATACATAGTCGTGTTCACTAGGAAAATCATCAACAGAGTGTTCACTGTTTACTTCTCTTACTACAACTTCATTTCCTACAACGGAAATATGAGTTATTTCTTCTGCTTTTACTTTTTCTTGAAATTCTGTATATGTTATTTCTTCTGCTTGTGTTGGCAAATTAAGTGCTGACACTAAAAGTAACACGATAGATATAGCAAAAATAATTTTAATTACAACGTTAAATTTTTTATTTTTTTGCATTGGTTCCTCCTGAGGGTTATTGCTGTTTTTTGTTTAAATAAATTAACTTATTAAGTTTATCATATTAAAATTATTTTTCAAAATGCTATTATGCCTTTTTTAACTGTTTTATAAAAAAATGCGACATTTATTCGCATTTTTAATTAGTTATCTTTAATTTGTCTTTTTCTTTTAATAAGCTATTGCATAAGCATTATATATAGCCTTAGCTATTAACTCTGCTTTTTCATAAATATAGCTTAATTTAGTACAGCTCATTAACTTTCTTTTACAAAAGTTGTTTTCTAGTACTGTTAAAGTAATATTAACGTCACCTATTTTCTTTAAATAAGCACTGTTACATGGAACAACGCCATCTTTACTAACATTTATATTACCTATGTCTTCTCTTGTTCCTAATTTTGCATCTATTACCAATATTTTTGCACTCTTATGTGTTTTTTTAATATGCTCATAATAAGTGTTCATATTTACTGCATTAACTGTTCTGTTGAGTTTTCCATATACAAAAGTTTGAATATTATATTTCGTTGCTAACAAGTGTCCTACTATAGGACCTAAACTGTCTGCTATAACTTTATCTGTTCCTAGGCACATTATTACAGGTTTAACTTTAAACTCACATAAATATGAAGCTGTAGCATAAACTAAATTATTATATTCTTGTTCTAATAATCTTTTACTATTTTGCATATATTTTTTTACCTTTTTATTAATTTAGTAAAATTATTGCCAAAAATATTACTATTTACACAGCGTAATTTTAAAGTTTTATACGATTAATTAAATTTACAACCAAAAAAAAGTATGATATACTGAAAAAAAATAAATTATAGTTTAGAGGAGAGGTCTTATGGACTCATTAAATATTTTAGATATTGCTATAATAGCAATAATGTTAATTTTTTCTCTTTCTGGTTTTGCTAGAGGCTTTTTAGCTAGTTTATTAAAACTGTTTAGCAGTGTTGTAAGCTTAGCAATTGCTGTATGGCTTGCTAAACCGGTAGCCGTGTTTATTAATAGTTTTTATGATTTGAACGCATGGTTTTCTGATAAAATTAGCGCAGCCATTATTAACATTGATGAAGGGTTCTTTAGCTCTGCTGTTACAGAGCCAACAACAGGTGCAGATCTAAAAAATTCTATTGCAGAAAATGTTGATGGCTTAAGTGACGTTTTTAAAACAGCCTTAAGATTTTTAATTAGAGATGATGTAACAATAGAAACTGGCACAGTAGTTGGTGAATGGATAGGTCAAATGCTAGCTGGTATAGCTATGTTAGTAACAGCAACAATAGCAGTTTACATTGCAATTAGAATAGCAGTAGCAATTTTAAGTAGAATATTTGACGCTATTACAAAAAGCCCAGCAATTGGCGGACTTGATAGATTACTTGGTTTAGCCTTTGGTGCTGTTAAAGGCGCATTTATAATTGCTGTTGTATTTGCAGTTTACTCAGTTATAGTAATTGTTCCGGGTGTTGAAAGCGCTACAAGTTCTATTCTTGACGGTTCTACAATAGGTAAACCTGTATATGATATGGTTTCTGAATTTGTAGTAAACTATATTGGTGATATTGATTTTAACGCAATTATTCAAGGTGCTTTTAATAATATTCATTAATAAATTTTAACAAATAAAAAAACTCTTAAGTGTTATGCTTAAGAGTTTTTTTTATTGCTTTATGCTTCTTTTTGAGTAATACCAATAACCTAATATAAATAAAGCTGTTAATAATACAATGCTACCAACTGCTTTAAAAACATTAACTGCATTTTGAAGAGCTATGTTTATTTGAATTGTAGTAGACGCTATGTCTGATTCTATATCATTTACTACTGCTATTGTTCTTAGTGAGTATGTTCCATTAGTATCTAAATTTAAACTATTAGCTTGCGTCCAGTCTGAATAATTTAGTGAATAATAAATAGTTGCATTATTATTACTATTAGATAAATTAATGGTTACAGCATTATTATAAGTTGGCTGTAAATTAACAATTTCACCTTCACTTGTTACTTCTACATTAATGACTGTAGGTTTTACAGTAAAATTAAACTGCTCAAACTCGATTAGAGGTGCTTGCTGGTCGTATAAAGCTGTATTAAGGTTGAAATACCTTAGCTCGTAGTTATTAGCTGTAAGCGTTGTTTGCTCGCCTTCATATAGCTCATTAACTATGTTGTCTTGCTCATTATAAATTTTTACATTAAATTCACCGCTAAACTGATCTGAGTTATAAACTTGCAACAAACTATCTTCTTTTATTACATCACCTTGTTTAACTCCTTGAAAAAGCAGTTCCAAAGTGTGAGTAGTGGTGTAATTTTGAATTTGTTCGTCTACAATGTAGTTATTAATTAAGTCTACAATTATAGGTGTCATACCTTCACTTGGTAAAACTATATTTTGTAGAGTGGTAATTTTGTTATTATTTAAATTTACATATCCGTTTCCTAAATTAGCGTTATGCACAACTTGTCCTATATTAATTTGAGACAATTCATTGTTGTTTAAATTTAAAGTATTTAAAAAAGTTAAATTATTTACTTCAACTTGTGTTAAGTTGTTGTTTGATAAATCTAAACTAACTAAATTAGGCATAGAGCTTAAATTCTCACTAGTAACTTCACTTATATTATTATTACTTAAATTTAAAGATGTAAGATTTGCTAAGTTTAATAAGTGTAGCCCACTTAAACTTTGTATTTGACTGTTAGTTATAGAAATTTCTTCAGTGTTAATAAGTGTATCTTCTTGCAGCTTTAATAGTGGATCTTGCCTACCTTGATTAGCTATTAGCAGTAACTCGTTATATAAATAATAATCTTGAATTCCTAGATCGTCTTGCTCTATAGGTTGAGCGTAAACAAAAAAAGAGGAAGAACTCATACTATTTAAGATAAAAATAAAACTAAGCGCTAAAACGCAAATGCTTTTTTTTATCATAAGCTTACCTCCTTAATTATTTAATTATAGTTTTACCTTCTAACTGCATTTGATACATCAGGTTTTTCAATTGTCAACTCTCCGCCTACTTGAATAAAATTATAAACTGCTCTAGCTTCACAAAGAACATTCCTTTCGCCTAGTACTGGCACTTTTGTTCTTACTTCAAACTTATCGTTTAGTTCTAGTGCTTTCATAGTTCCGTCTGCATTTATAATTGCATTTGCTTTCATCTGCGTTATAACTGGCATTCTTGTTGCATTACCTATATAGTTTGCAACTTTTGCAAATGGTCCACCTGCAAGAGTTGGGTTACTTATAATTTGTGTTTGATATTCTTTAATTGTATCACCTGATTTTACTTCATTATAAAAGGCTTCTTCTACTACTGCTCTTTTACTAAAATCGTACGGGCTTTCTCCTGGCATAATGCCAATTTCTTCTACAAAATAACTTACACTGTCATACTCCCATTCAGAGTTATAAACAGCTATTAAGTCATCGTTTACTTTATTAACCGTATTTGTTGACCTCATATATACAAAGTTTGTTTGACTATCGTAGTATATATTAATAGCGCTTGTTCTTTTGTAGGTGTTACCTGGTTCGTAGCTAATAAGTTCATAACTTGCACTTCCGTCGGTGTATTTTATCATTACGTTTTTACTCTGCGTTTCAATGTTAAGTCCAAGCACTGAATTTGTTGTAGTACCTCTAGATACTACATTGTAAGATTCAGCATTAATATACTCATAATAAGCGTGTAAAAATGCATCTGTTCCGTTATCAAACATAGCTTCGTTAATAGCTTCTGCGCCTTCTAATTCTTGTGGGTCTAGTTCACGGTTATGTTCATAGTTATAATTTTCTATATCAGCTAATAGCCTTTCAAATTCTAAGGCTATTTGATTTTCTTTATTAATAGAAGAGATAGTTGTTACAGCTACTGACAGGAAAAATAAAGCGCTTAATGCTATTGTAAATACATTAAATACTTTTGCTGTAAATATTTTCATAATTTTCTCTCCTTTTTGTTTTTTTTGCACACACATAAATTATATTAAAATTTTTATAATTTTGTTAGTGTCTGACTTGTTTATTTATAAACTTACTTGTGGTTTTTCGTAATTTATTGGTTGATTAAATGAAATATAGTTATAGTTCATTTCTGAAGTTGCTTTTGCAGATACATGAAGATTAACTCGTTCTACATATATGCTAAAAGCGTATTGCTCTTTATATCTTGCTGTTTTTAAGTTGCCTTGTGAGTCTACTATTGCTGAAACTGTTAATTCTTCAAAAGTTAAAGTTTTAACAAGGTTTTCTTTAACAATACCAAGAGCATAAGATATAAAATTTTTATAAAGTTTTGTAGATAGTGTCGGGTTTAACATATATTGAATATGATGTTCTGTTGTGTCACCTTTTGAATCTTTTACTTGTCTATAAAACATTTCATTAGCTGCTGTTCTATTGTTTATTTCATAAATTGATTTACCAGGTCTTCCTCCAAACTCGGCCATATACTCTTCAGTTGCTTGAGTCGTCCAAGCTGAATTAAACACTGGTTCATATTCTCCGTTTACTGTTTGTAATTTCCATGTATAGTTTCTATAAACTAAATCTTCTTCAGCGTTGTAGTAAATAATCATACCACCTTTTTTACCACCGAAAGTGTCGTTAGCTTCTTTTGCCATTACTTCTTGAATAAAGTCGCCATCCTTATATAATATGGTTTTTATCCATAACTCTACATATAAAGGAAAACCATAAGCTTCTGCTCTAACTACGCCGTAACCTTCACTGTAATAAGAGTCTGCATTATAATAATTTTTGTAGCCATCTACTAAGGCTTCTTTTGAGCTATTGTAAGAGCTTTGCTCTTCATATATCTCTTCGTTATCTATACCTGAATTTAAAAGAGACTCATGCTTTACATTAAAAGCATTAACCTCATTAACTAATTTACTGAACTCTAATTTAATGCTTGCTTCTTTTTGAATATCTGAAACGGTTGAAATTATTGCAGATAAAAAGAACAGTATAGCAAGTATTGCTGTAAAACTATTAAATATTTTTGCTGAAAACACCTGTATACCCTCCTTTTAATTACTTTTAACGTTGTGAAAATTTTATCATAATATATATATAAAAGTCAATTAACTAATATATGTAAAGATTATGTTATTCTTTAAAAAAATGTTATAATTACTCAAAATATATATAAGGACAAACAAAATATGCAGCAAAATAATAAAAAAGCAAGTAATAACCACTATTTAATAAACAAAATAAATGATCAAAATATTGGAAATTTAATAAAAACAAGTGAAAACGGTTATAAAACACAAATTTTAGATATTGCAAAACACATAACTTCAAATAAAACAACAAAGTTTGTTTTAGTAGCAGGACCATCTTCTGCTGGTAAAACTACTACATCTTATATATTACAAAACGCATTAAAAAACGAAAATGTTAAAGCTACAGTAATATCTTTAGATAACTTTTTTTTGGAAAGAAATGAAACACCTTTATTAGAAAATGGCGATAAAGACTATGAATCACTTAATTCTATAGATTGGAAGCTTTTTAATAAGTGTATAAATGAGCTTATAACAAAAAAGAGTTCTATATTACCAATTTATAATTTTGTAACTGGCGAAAAAGGCTTTAATAATGAGGTAACCACGCTAGAAGATAACGAGGTTGTTATTATAGAAGGCTTACACGCTTTAAACCCTATTATAGAAAATTATATTCCTCATAAATATGCTACACGCGTGTTTGTTTTTCCTAAAAGCTCTTTTCATTTAGATAATAAAGAACATTTAGATGTGTTTACTTTAAGGTTAATGAGGCGTTTAATTAGAGATGTTAGATCGAGAGGCATTTCACCAGAAACTACTCTTAAATTTTGGAAAAATGTAAGAGAAGCTGAAAACAAATATGTACTACCATTTGAAGATACAGCTGACTTTGTTGTAGATACTACTCATAGTTATGAGCCTTGTGTTTATAAAAGCATTTTAAATATTGTTTTAGTTAATCATAGTAAAGTACTTCAGCAGCTTTTATTACAATTAAAACCGTTTAAACAAATAGCACCTTTAAAGGTGCCAGAAACTTCTTTATTAAAAGAGTTTGTTGGTTAAAGGTTACTAATAAAAAAAACAGGTTTATAGCCTGTTTTTTTTATGCATTAATTGCTAGCATAAAAGTATAATCGTCTTTTCTTTGTTGTAAAAATTCGCTCATAGTTTTTGTACTGTTAGGAGTATAGAAAGTATAGTCGTTAGTGTTTTCGTTATACTCCATCATTTGATAATGTGCATAATTAAATTTTTTACTTACATAAACCATAATGTTTATATCAGAAGTTTGAGTATTTTCAACATACTCTTCCTTATTTAACACTAACTTTGATTTTAAGCCTTGCAATCTTAAAAACAATTTTATTGCAAGTGGATTAGTGCCCAAATAAGAATAGCCAAGTGTTCCGTAAGAGTCTAGCTGTCTTATAATATTTTCTATATCTATTTGTTTGTTATATAAACCTTTATTATCTAAATAAGTTAACACATTATAAGTAGCTATCCACCCGCAACCTGTATTGTCACTTGTATTTAAACCATAATTAAAACTCTCGGTTGCATTTTGGTCTTGAATATAGCCTTCTTGCGTGTAATTAATAAAATTTGCAGCCGCTTTTACGTTTTGTCTGTAATTAAATTGAGCTAAAATGGCTGGTGCAATAAATATAACTAAAACAAAAAATGTAAGTATTTTTAATTTATTCTTGCTCATTTTTTTTACTTCCTATTTATTTTTAACTCCAGTAGAACCAAAGCCACCTTCGCCTCTAACTGTTTTTTCTAGGGTTTTTACTTCTTGCACATCAAACTTAGTTAATTTACTAATAACCATTTGCGCAATTCGGTCGCCTTTTTCTATTTTAAATTCTTGCTTTCCATGATTAATTAAAATTACGCCAACTTCGCCTCTATAATCAGCATCTATAGTGCCTGGTGTGTTTAATACTGTAACTGCATACTTAGCAGCAAGCCCGCTTCTAGGTCTAACTTGTGCTTCATAACCAAATGGTAGGCTCATTTGAAGCCCTGTTTTAACAACTGCATGCTCACCAGCTTTTAAAACCTTACTTTCAACAGAATATAAGTCCATACCTGCATCACTTTTATGAGCATACTTAGGAATATGTGCGTCTTTATGTGTTTTTATAAATTTAACTTTTGCCTTAAACATTGTAATTCTCCCTTATTTTTTACCTTTAATATTATACCATAAATGGCTTAATTATACAATAATTTAACTACTATAAATTATTGTTTTTACACTATTTAAAAATGCCCGACAAAAATTGTCGGGTTTATATTGACTGCTAGCAAAAAAAAGTGTATTATACTTAAAGAAAATATAAAGCAAAAAAAATTTGCTTAACATATTTTTACTATCACAATTAATTATCAAATCATTTAATTTGCTGGCATTAAATGTAAATAAAAACTATCACACTAGTAAACAATATATAAAAGGAGATAAAAATGTCAAGATACACAGGACCTGTTTATAAGGTGGCTAGAAGGTTGAACTACTCAATAACAGAAACAGGAAAAGAACTTAAAAAAAGACCTTACGCACCAGGTCAGCATGGTAAAAAAAGAAGAAAACTAAGTGAGTATGCTCTGCAGCTTCAAGAAAAACAAAGAGTACGTTTTAACTACGGCCTAACAGAAAAGCAACTTAAAAACACTTTTAAAAAAGCAAGGCTTCAAAAAGGAAATGTAGGAGTAAACTTTTTAGTAATGCTTGAAACTAGGTTAGACAATTTAGTATATAAAGCAGGCTTTACAGCCTCAAAAAAACAAGCAAGGCAAATAGTTAACCACAGACACATTTTAGTAGATGATAAAGTTGTTAACATACCTTCTTATCAAGTAAATGTTGGTCAAACAATTAGCATAAGCAAAAAAGCAACAGACTTTGAAATAGTTAAAGAAAACTTAGAAAGCATTTTAATTGTACCAGACTACATTGAATTAAATAAAGAAGATAAAACTGCAAAGCTAAAAAGATTACCTAGAAGAGAAGAGTTTTTGCAAGACATTAAAGAAAATTTAATAGTAGAATACTATAATAAATAGTTATAAAAAAACACTTTAATAAACTAAAAAGCACGCTTAAAATGTGTGCTTTTTTATATGTATCTTTTTACTTATTAAATAATAGACATTAATTTATTAAAGGGAATGCATATTTAATTTATTTATGCTATAATTTTGAAGAATAAATTTTGGAGCAAATTATGTTAAAAGCAGTTAATATACATAAAACTTATTACACAAAAACTGGTGCTAGTCAAAAAGCATTAAATGATGTTAGCCTAGAACTTGACAGTAAAGGGCTTGTTTTTATTTTAGGTAAAAGTGGTAGCGGTAAAAGCACCTTACTTAATATTCTTGGTGGCCTTGACAAAATGGATAAAGGTAACATTGAAATAAAAGGAAAAAGCAGTAAAAACTTTACAAAAAGTGATTTTGATAGTTACAGAAACACTTACCTTGGCTTTATTTTTCAGGACTTTAATATTTTACCTGAATTTACAGTTAGACAAAACATTAACTTAGCTTATGAATTGCAACATAAAAAGGCTGATGAAAAGAAGCTTACTGAAATTTTAAAAGAAGTAGATATGCTTGAATATGCTGATCGTAAGCCTAATGAACTTAGCGGAGGTCAAATTCAACGAGTAGCAATTGCAAGAGCATTAATCAAAAGCCCTGAAATAATAATGGCAGATGAGCCAACAGGTAACTTAGACTCTGAAACGGGTAAAGAGGTTTTTAAAACCCTACAGAACTTAGCAAAAGAAAAATTAGTATTAGTTGTAAGTCATGACCGCGAGGCAGCGGAAGAATATGCAGATAGAATTGTTGAATTAAAAGATGGAAAAATTATTAAAGATGTTACAAAGCAAGTTAAAAAGAAGGCTCTAAAAACTATTGATAAAAATATTAAAAGCGTTGGCAACAAACTTTTAGTTAAAAGTGGTGTCAAGTTAACAGAAAAAGAACTAGAGCAAATTAACCACGCAAGCGAAAAAGGGCTAGTTGTTGAGTTTTTAAATACAGCTCAAAGTAAAGACTTTCAAAATATTGACACAAGAACTTTTATTAAGACTTCAAAACTTAAACCTAAACAAAAAAAATTTACCCCTTTTAAACTTATTAAAAGCAAATTACCTAATAAAAATGCTTTTAAAATGGGTAAAAGTAGTCTTAAACACAAAAAAGTTAAGCTAATTTTTACTTTATTTTTAACTATAATAGCATTAACTTTGTTTGGTTTTGCAGATATTATGGGTAATTTTTCTGTTGCACAAGCAAGTTACAATAGCTATAAGAACACTAGCTATTCTTTATTGCCTTTTGCTAAAGGTGAATTAGTAGAAGGCGATAACTATCTGTACGAAACCAGCCCAACACAAGATCAACTTGCAAGTTTTGAACACCTAACTAACCAAAACGCTTTTATAGGCCACGATATAAGAATTGATTTTACTGATATGTTAAAAAATGCTATACCAGATTATAATAATTATTATATTAAAAATTTAAGAGGCGTTATTGAAGTACCTGACAAAAGTTTAATTAAAGATGAGTTTATAGGTGACTTTCCTACAAACGAAAACGAGATTGTAATAAATAATTACATGTTAGAACACTTTACTGATTTTGGTTTCAAGTATTATAACGAGCAAACACTTACATATAACGAAGTAGACACTGTGACAAGCTTTAACGATGTAAAAGATAAAACAATAAGGGCTAGAGTGAAAAATAAAATTACAGAGCTTAAAATTGTTGGAATGGTAAACTACGACCTTAGTATGTATGAGGATAAAAAAACAAAGTGGGCAGAAATTACTGAAAGTTCTAGCTACAATGAAAAATTAGAACTCTATATGCACGCTGATCAATACAACTTTTTAGGGCGCTTAATAACATCCGAGGGCTTTACTGATAAACATATTATTGAAGAGTATTCTGAGCAAGAATTTTCTGTTATTTCTCAATCACAAGGTGGCGGATACAATGTATCTAAAGATGTAAACATAGAGTTAACAAATTTAACTGCTCCTAGTGACCTTGGCGAAGTAGAGCGTTATAACTATTTGAATAAAGATAGAATTGAAATAAAAAAATTTAACACAATTAATACTAATAATTATTATTTTGGTAATGGCGTTCAAACTAGTGGTTTAGCTGAAAACGACATTATCGTTCCTACTAGTTGGTTTAACACATATAATCAGGCTGAACTTGATAATTACTTAAATACAACACTTTCGTTTAAATTAGTACGAAATGATTACGTAGCTGAAGAGTATAATATGGTTGATTATCAAAAACAACTTAACATTGTAGGTTTTTGTACATCAAGCGCATATTACTTAAACAATGACGTTGTAGTAGCTGATGGTGTTTTTGATTATATTGTTGATGAAACGGTTAATACTGCTGATTATATGTACACTTATTTAAACAACGATAATACCGATGCAAAGCTGTTTGAAATTATGGAACAAAACAACTTTATTCATAAAACAGATTTATCAAACGAAATAAGTAATGTTGCTGAAATGTTTGAAATAATGCAAAAAATATTTTTCTATATTGCAATAGTTATGGCAGTATTTGTAGCCTTTATGATTATGAACTTTATATCTGCTAGCATTACCTATAAGAAAAAAGAAATTGGTATTTTACGTGCTTTAGGAGCAAGAAAACTGGATGTATTTAAAGTGTTTTATTTTGAAGGGCTAATAATTGGCTTAATAAGTTACTTTATAACAATAAGCTTAATGTTTGTTGGAGTTATTTTATTTAACAGCTTTATACAATCAGCAATGAATACAAATGTAGTTTTAATAAGCTTATCATTTAGACAAATAATATTAGTAGCAACCATTTGCTTTGGTGCTATATTTGCATCCTCTTACCTTCCTGTAAATAAAATTGCAAATAAAAAACCAATTGATGCTATTAGAAATCATTAATTAAAAAAGCCCACTTTTAAAAAGGGCTTTTTTTATTTTTTATATGTGGTATACTAAAAGCCGTAATAATTACAACTACAAGGAGACTAAACTATGAAAAAAGGAATTATTGTACCATTTTTTGAAGAAATTTCATTTAATAAAAGACTTGAGTTAATGAAAAAAGCAGGCTTTAGTACGCTTATGATATCTTTTGATGTAGGGCATGAAAAGTTTACTGCACCACTTGAACAAACAATTAATTTGTGTAAACAACATAATTTACAAATAAACACAGCTCACGCTCCTTATAAAGAACCTGATGTTAATAACTTTTGGTTACCTGGTGAAAAGGGCGAAGAATTAAAGCGTGAATATATTAAATATATTAATTTAGCAAGTAAACATAATATAAAAACTGTAGTGTATCATCTACATTTTATGAACGATTATGAGTTAACCGATATTGGAATAAATAGACTTAATGAAATGGTTAAATTTGCTGAAAAACATAATGTTAATGTTGCTATAGAAAACCTTTATTCTTACAAAGAACTAGATTACATATTTTCTAAAATAAAGTCTAAAAATTTGGGTTTTTGTTTTGATAGTGGGCATGAAAATTTTTTAACACCAAAGGCAGACTTTTTAAATAAGCACGGAAATAAATTACATGCTCTACACTTACATGATAATGATGGCTATACTGATCAACATAAAACTCCATTTTCTGGAACTATAAACTGGGATAATATAGCTAAAGGCTTAGCTTCTGCTAACGAGGTTAATTTAGATTCTGAAGTAAAATTAAAAAGACCAAATAATAAAACTAAAGTTACAGAAGAAGAACTTTTATCTTTATTAAAAAAGGAATACTTAGCACTACAAAAGTTAGAAAAAATTGTAATGAGCAAAAAGGAAGTAAACTTAGATGCATAAATAACTAAGTTGTTATTAAACTGTTTCTTCCATTACATTATAAATCCTATATAAATTTATATAAATAAATTATAACAATATAAATTGCTGATTAAAAAACCTTAGTTTTTACTAAGGTTATTTTGTATACAAAATAACTAAACATTTTATATAAATTAATAATACTTTACTTTTCAAGTTCGTTACTTTTATAAAAATTATTTAAGTCACCATAAACCTTTAGGCCTTTTTTTGTAAAGGTGTTATTTTTAACTAAATCAATATTTTCTTTACTTATGTATTTAAAAATCATTTGTTGATACCCTTCAATATCAATTGAGTAACCATTTTTTATGTAAAACTTCTCAACTTGTTCTTTATTTGCTGGTTTTTTTGGATAAAACTTTCCTTCAACTGAGTTGCAACATTTGCTAGTTATAACCTCTTCAAAAAAATTTAGGGCGTAAGTTCCAACGCCTTTTTTGTAATACTCTTTATCTACATAAATATTATATAAAAAAGCTATGTTGTAGTTACCTTCTTTAATTATAGAATACTGTACGTGTCCTATTTTGTTAGCACATTTATTATATATGTTTATAACGTCGTAGTTATCTTCTTTTTTTTCAAACGAAGGTGATGATATTAAAAAATATTTGTCTTTATTTATATCTTGAAATGCGCGGACACTTTCTTTACTTTCGTTTTTTATTAAATTAATTACATCTTTATTCATATTAACCAACTGTTAAGTATTTTACTTAATGATACCATGTATATTATTAAAGTTCAATAATAAAATTTTACTTAATCAAAAAAATTTATATGTTAACTTTTAAAATAAAGTTTTTTTATCTAAATAAAAAAGCTTATTATGGTGCTAATTTATTATTTAAAGTTTTTATTTTTATTATTTTTTTTAGCGCCTCTTGTAATTTAATATTTAAAGTGATATTGTTAAATTATATTTAACAAAGGAAAAAGATGCTTGTGAATAAAGTATTAATTAAAAACGGTTATATTGTAGATGGAACCGGGGAAAAAATGTTTTCAGCAGATGTTTTAATACATAACGAAAAAATAGTTAAAATAGCAAAAAACATTAAAACAGGCTATAATAAAATTATTAATGCAAAAGGGCTAGTGGTAGCACCAGGTTTTATTGATGCTCATAGCCATTCGGATGTTCAGTTATTACAAAACCCTAATGTGAGAGAAAAGGTTATGCAAGGCGTTACGACTGAAATTATAGGCCAAGACGGAATTGCGACTGCACCTTTACCTAAAAGATACATTAAAAGGTGGAGAAAGGTTCTTGCAACAATAGATGGCGATAGTGACAAAATAAACTGGAAATTTAAAGACACTAAAGGCTATTTAAAACAAATAGAAAGTTTAGGCTTAGGTCAAAACGAAAGCTATTTGTTACCACATGGAAATGTAAGAATTGAAGCTATGGGTTTTAAAAGTAAGTTTGCTAGTAAAAAAAATTTAGAAAAGATGAAACAAATTATAAAAAGAGAAATGTCTAACGGTGCTATTGGTTTATCTTCTGGCATAATTTATACTCCTTGTATTTATGCTAAAACACAAGAGCTTATTGAATGCTGTAAAGTGGTGTCTGAACTAAATGGTGTTTTTGTTGTTCATCAAAGAAGTGAAGCCGATGATATTTTAACCTCAGTAGACGAAATAATTAAAATTGCAAGAGAAGCTAGGGTTAAAGTGCATTTTTCTCATATGAAAGTAAGTGGCTTAAAAAACGCAAATAAAATAGATAAGGTTTTTGAAAAGTTTGATGCAGCAAGAAAAGAAGGACTGCAAATAACTTTTGATCAATACCCATATTATGCAGCTAGTACAGTGCTTAGCTTTATTTTACCGCCCTGGGTTAATGAGGGTGGAACAAGCAAGCTAGTTGAAAGGCTAAAAAGTAATGAGTTAAGAAAAAAAATTATTTTAGACATAAATAACGGAATACGAGGTTGGGATAACACAGTTTCAGTTTCTGGTATTGAAAATATTTATATTGCAAGTGTAGTAACTAATAAAAACAAAGACTGTGTAGGTAAAAATTTAGTAGAAGTAGGTAAAATAAAAAACAAGCCACCTCTAGAAGCTACTTTTGACTTGTTAATAGAAGAAGAAAACCAAGTAGGTATGGTTGAGTTTTACGGTAACGATGATGCTGTAGTTAAGTTTATGAACAGACCAGAACAATGCGTTTGCACGGATGGTTTGCCTGTAGGGCAAAAACCTCATCCAAGGCTTTATGGTTCTTACCCTAAAATTTTAGGTAAATACGTAAGGCAATGTAAAAACCTGAGTTTAGAAAGCGCTATAAGCAAAATGACAAGTAAGCCAGCAAAAACTTTTGGCTTTAATAATAGGGGCGAAATAAAACTAAATAACTATGCTGATATTGTAATTTTTAATAAAGATACAATTATAGATAAAGCAACATATGAAAGCCCTAGACGTATTTCAAAAGGTATAGAATACGTTTTTATAAATGGTAATATGGTTGTAAAAAAAGGAAAATACACCCCAAACCCCGCTGGAAAAGTTCTAAGGCATAATATTTAGGCTTTATAGAAAGAAAAAAATAAAATTAGCTAAAGGGGAAAAAGATGAATAATAATGATGTATACTCTATTGCTTGCTATTTTGATATGCTGCAAAAATGCATAAGTTTAATTAAAAAAATGAAGACAAGCATAGAAAAAGATAAAACACATAGTGCATTTATTTGTTTAGTTGACTATAGTATTTTTATAGCTATGATTACAGGTTATAAATATGATAAAGTGAAAAAACAAGTTAAGCCAACAGATAGGGGTTTATTCGGTATAAATTTTGTTAAAGACATAAAGAATATGACTCAGGAATGGCATAAAATATTTGAAGATCCTATATTTAACGGGGTGTTATGTAATACTAATTTAATTAGAAATGCTGCCATACATAACTTTCATAGTATTTATTTTCAACAGACACAATATGAAAATACTAATGATGGATCTACTAACTTTTCAATTAATGTTAAATTTGACGACATGAAAACTATAAAGCAATATTACATAAGCGATTTAGAAAGTATAGTCAAAAAAATAAAATATTTTGTCATAAAAATTATTGAAAATGTAGAAAAAATCAAACAAAAGGATATTCTTTATTTAATAAAATATCATAATAAACTAGATAATAAACAATTATATAACAAAGCAACTTGGTATGACCTTTTTAAATAAAAAAAGATAATGTTTAAGTTTGATAAGGTAACTACATTATTAAATGTAAACTTAAAATTTATTGTTTAATAATAAAAAAGACAAGAACTAATGTGTTCTTGTCAATTTAGGCTTATGGCGGAGAAGATGGGATTTGAACCCATGCGCCCGTTAAGACCTACTCCCTTAGCAGGGGAGCCCCTTCACCACTTGGGTACTTCTCCATTTAGACTAAAAAAGTATATCAAACATAATAGTTAATGTCAATATAAAATGTGTTAATAAATAGCAAAAGTTTAGTCTTACTTTTAGTAAAAAATAAACCAATGCTTATTTTTTGTTTGTTTCTTGCTTAAGCTATTATTGATAGTATTAAAAGGCTTTTTTATAATAATTATTATTTAACAAAGGGTAGCAATATTTATTTAATAAGCTTTAACATTAAATTACTTATTTATTAAATTTTATAATAACAGTTGTATGTTTTTTTATTTAATAATTAATAGTAAGCTCCATTACTAATATCTTCATCAATATTATAAAAACAAGCACTCAAAAAAAAATTATACAGCTAGCTAATTATTTTATTAGCTATTATTATCTTTTTGATAGGCTTTAACAATTTTAATATTAATATAAACACTCTATTTTACTTTACCCCTTATTTTGCGTGATAAAATAAATCTTGTATTTTAAGGGGTTTTTTGATATAATTAAAGCAACAAACATTACTTTTAGGAGTATATATGGGCAACAATCAAGACAAAAATAAGAACAAAAGCGATGTATCATCTGTAGATATGCACGCACATTCTATAAGGTCTTTAGATGGTGGTTTAGCCATTTCTAAGCTATTAAAACACGCTAAAGCAAATAATGTTAAACACTTATCTATAACTGACCATAACAATTTAGAGGGCATTAAAAAGGCTTTAAGGCTTGTAGAGTCTAAAGAAGAATATAAAGACTTAAACCTTATTCCAGGTATAGAAATTACATGTCATGATGAAGAACTAGGTGCTAAATTTCACATGTTAGTATATGATTTTGATGTTGAAAATAAAGCGCTTAATGACAAATTTAACAAAATAAAAGAGCAAGAAAAGGCTCAATATTATTCATTGTTTGCAGTTTTAGAACAAAACTTTGGCTTTAAGTTTTCTCCTTATCAAATTACAAAAGCTGCTGCAACTAACCCTGAAATTAACTGGGATGTTGTTGCTGAAATGGCAGTTTTAAATGTAGACGAAAACGGTAAGCCTGCGCCTTACGCAAAAACAAAAGAAGAGTTTTTAACTAAAATAAAGAGTTTGATTGAAGACCACAAGGCTCATGCTAAAAACAAGCAACAATTAAAAATAGATATTGACCACTTTACAGCTGAAGATATTGAAAAAACAAACTATGTTTCTTTAAAGGAAATTTTACCTATTATTATACAAGCTGGCGGTATACCCGTTTTAGCACACCCTGAACATATGACGTTTAAAAGACGAGAAAATAACGGTGGACACAAAACATTAGATCAAAAAAGAGAAGATGTTATAAAAGCTTTTAAACAAAAAACAAGTCAGTATGGCTTGAAAGCAGGGATGGAAGTTTTCTTTCCTGCAGGTTATAAAAGGGAAGGTCATTACTTAAACCTTGCTAAAAGATATAATTTAATAGTTTCTGGTGGTAGCGACTTTCATGGCCCACATAAAAGTAAAAATCATAGGTTAGGCACAATATCTAATTATTATAAAATAACTAAATTACCTATTATAGATTATATTGAAAGCAATAGAGACGCAACTAAATTATACTACCCTAAAACTGCTGGAGCTTGTATGAATACAGTTAGTCGTAGGTATAAGAGTCAATACGCAAATTTAAATCACAGTATGTTATCAAATAAAAAATTAAAAAAAGCAAGTGAACTTAACAAAGTTTTAACTCAATTTGGCGATAAACCTATGAAAATTTATAGTGGTGATGAAAAATTGTTTAAAATAAGACATAGAAATAATTTTGTAATTGCAGAAAAAAGATTTAGAAAACTAATTGAAGATAACAGATACTTAATAGACGAGTCTAATGAGAGTGAAAACAACTGTTTAAAAAATACAAATATGATACATGATAATGATACAAAGCTAAAAAACATGTTAGAAGATTATAAGTATGAAGTAAACAGGTTACAGCCTGACGGCGTTGAAAATTTTGACAAGTTTAGTGATTATGCTAAACAAACATTTCAAACAATGGTTAGAGTTTATGCTAATATTGACTTAGAAAAACAAGATCTTTACAATAAGTATAGTTTAAATAATAATGATGAATCTAAAAAATCAGAGCCATTTATTTATCTTAACTCTCAAAATTTAGAACCAGAGTTTTAATTGAAAGAAGTATATATAAAGAATAACTTAATTTAGGTTATTCTTTTTTTTTATAATTAAATTATAAGTAACAAATTTACACCCTGTAATACTACAGCTAGCCTAATTGTATTTTTAAAAAATAATAGTATTTATAAATATATTTTTATATCTTTATTTTATTTAGTGCACTATTATAGATAACAATTTATTATTAGATTAAAATTTGAGTTATTCACATAAAAACTGCAAGAAAAACTCAATTAATTGTGAAAAATACCTTAAAATTGCTTTAAAAACATATTAAAAAGTCAAAACTATAATAAAAGTAGTAACAAACTTAAACTTATCCACATTTATATAATTTATGTGGAGTAGTGTTGTTCTGAAGTTATTATCTTTAATATATTGTATATAAATGGTTTTAAGTTCTTATAGAATTTCTTATTTTTACTGTTATTGGCAATTTAAGCAGTGTTATAAAACATAAAATCGGCTATTTTAATCAATTTTTACTTAATTTAGGCGTTGTGAGAGGCGTTTTTAATTATTATTATGGATATTTGTCTACGTATTTTATATGTATAATATTGCTTTTTGGTTATTTTTAGTAGTATTCTAAGTTTATATGCTTTTAATTGTTGATAAGTTTATTTTTAATTGTTTCACGTGAAACAATTTGTTATGCTACCTTTATTTGTAATATTTGTATTAATCTTTATAAGTATGTTCTGTTGAAATCTATTTTTAATATCAATTTGGTTTTAATTTACTATTAGTAAGGCAACCCTTTTTTTAGTTGTAAATTGTTTCACGTGAAACATTCTGTCTGTTTTAATTGTATATAAAACAATCTTATATATTGATACTATACTATACATACTGTGCTCTAAATTAAAACATAAAACTAGCTCGCAAGCTTAAATTTAAAACTAAAATAGTTTTGCGCTCCAACTAAATGTTTCATGTGAAACATTTAGTCTATATTTTTATTGACTTATAGTAATATTGAATAATAAATACACTTAGCTTCTTTATTACTCAGGGCTATTTAGCACATACTTTAAATATTTATTTACTATAAATATTTAATTTTCGCTTTGAACTTTTAATGTTGTTAGTAGTATTTAATATACTTACAACTTATTTTATTACTTGTCTTGTTGTTCACCATATTATAAATTCTTATAACATACTAAGTGTGAAGATATTACTTTTACTTATTATACAATTGTTTCACGTGAAACATTATTGTGCTTTTATTTGTTTATATTAGACAGCTTAGGTTTTAGCTATAGTTAGTCGCAAGATTGTATATGTGTTTTAAATACTATAGTCTAATTTATGCATTAACAAGCTATAACTTAAGGCTTTTAGGTTTAGAGTGTTATGTATTATGGTTTTGGATAAATATGTTATGTGCATTTACTAATTATCTTTAAATATATTTATTAAAATTATTCTTAAGGTTTTAAATGTATATATTTTTATCTTAATTGTTTCACGTGAAACAATTAGCCTTATTTTGTTTATACTATTGATTTATAATTTGCTAATAGTTAGTTATTATATTGTATTTGTGGTTTAAATACTGTAGTCTAAATTATATATTAGTAAAGTATACCCTAAGGCGTTTAGCTTTAGCGCCTTATTTATAATATATAGATTTGTATATGTTAAGTCTTTAAAAGCTGAATTCTAAAACATATTCTTATTGTTATTAAAACTAGACTTTAGTATTTTTGAAATTGTTTCACGTGAAACATTAACTTAATTTAGTGTTAGTAAATTTATGTATACTAATAGTTAGTTGTTAGTTTTTATATATGTTTAGATTGCTGTGTTATAAAATATACATTACTAAAGCTATTCTTAAGGCTTCATATATTGTCTTAAGCATAATTGTTTTGATAATAATAATGCTTATGTTTACTAATACTTGGCCGCTAAATTATTTATGTTTAGTGTTTTTAATGCTATTATAATAGCATTTATACAATCATGCATATGGCTTTATTCATACACTCCTATGGTTAAATGTTTCACGTGAAACATTTCAGTAATTAAGTTTTAATTAACAAAGCTTTATATAATAAAAAACCAGGCTATTAGCCTGGCTGTGTACAAATTGTTTACAGAATGTTTATAAAATGTTAATTAAATTAATTACTTTTAAGGTTTTCTACTAAGTCAAATATTCTTTCTAAATCGTCTTGGGTGTAATAGTCTATATATATTCTACCTCTTTTGTTTGTTCCTAGTGCACTAACCTTGGTAGAAAAAACTCTTTGCATATCTGATATTAACTGTTTTAACTCTTCAGATTGTTCTTTCTTTTCTTTTGTTTTTGTAGTTTTGCCTGTTTGTTTTTTAACTGCATTTTCTAAGTCTCTAACGGTTATCTTCTTTTCACAAGCTAGCTTTGCTAGTTTTATTTGTGCATCTTTATTATTTACTACTACTAAACTTCTTGCGTGACCTGCGGAAAGTTTACCGTCTTTAATAAGCGTAATAACTTCTGGCTGCAACTGTAACAACCTAATAGTATTAGCTATTACTGGTCTACTTTTACCTAGCCTGTTTGCAACAATGTCTTGAGTCCAACCGTATTCATCCATAAGCTTTTTAATAGCTGTAGCTGCTTCTATTGGGTTAAGATCTTCTCTTTGCAAGTTCTCAATTATAGAAACTTCTTTTATCTGTTTGTCTGAATAGTTTTTAACAATAGCTGGAATAGCACTTAAATTAGCTAATTTTGCTGCTCTCCACCTTCTTTCACCAGCAATTACCATATAGCCTGATTCTTTAGGCACTACTATAATAGGTTGAATAACGCCGTGGTTTTTAATAGAGTCACTTAATTCTTTTAAAGCTTCTTCATTAAAATTTTTCCTTGGCTGATTTACGTTGGCATATATTTTAGATAAATCTATTTCTTGAATGCCTTCTGTTTTGTTATTTGATTTTACAGGTGTTTTTTGATCTTGACCTTGAGTTGATGAGGTGTCTGCTTGTTTTTCTTCATCTTTATCGTAAATAGAAAATAAAGAATCTAACCCTCTTCCTAAACCTTTTTTCATTAACTATTCCTTTTATGCTTTATTTTGTTATCTATAATATTTTCTGGCTTATCGTTGTTTCTTTCTAAAAACTCTTGAGCTAACTCTAAATAAGCTTTTGCACCTTTACTACGTGGTTCATAAGTTAATATGGCTTGACCGTGACTAGGCGCTTCAGCTAACCTAATGTTTCTTGGTATAGCTACATCAAACACTTTGCTACCGAAGAATTTACGTATTTCATTAGATACTTCGTTAATTAAATTACTTCTAGCGTCTCTCATTGTTAGCACAACGCCCTCAATTGTAATGGCTGTATTCAATTTCTTTTTAACAAGTCTAATTGTGTTCATTAGTTGACTTAAACCTTCAAGAGCATAAAACTCACACTGAATAGGTATTACTATGCTGTTAGATGCTGTTAAAGCGTTAACTGTTAATAACCCTAGTGAAGGTGGGCAATCAATTGCTATATAGTCATATGTATTTTTAAGCCTACTTAAAATATTTTTAACAACGTTTTCTCTGTTATCCATTTGCACAAGTTCAATTTCTGCACCTGCCAAACTAAGTTCAGAGGGTATTATGTCTAGGTTGTCTATGTTTGTTCTTTTAACAACCTCTTCTACAGTTTTTTCACCTATTACAACGTTATAAATGCTTTTTAAGTCTTTTGCTTTGTCTATACCTACACCACTAGTGGCATTACCTTGCGGGTCCATATCTACCAGCAATACTTTTTTACCCATAGCAGCTAAATATGCAGACAAGTTAACACATGTTGTTGTTTTTCCTACTCCGCCTTTTTGATTGGCGAAAGCTATAATTTTACCCATATATTCGTTTATTCCTTTAAATTATATTCTATAATTATTATAGCATTAATTAAAAAAAATTTCATCTTAATTATACTAATTTATTACATAAAAATTTAAAGTGGCTGGAGTTTTGGCTTATTTTGTCCTCTAGGATATTTTGCTGGTGTGTTACTTACTTTATTAATTATTATTATGCTTCTTTGAATGTCTGTTTCTGGTAGAGTAAACTGATTAACCTTGTTAACTTGTCCACCTAAAATTTTTATAGCTGTTTTACTAGTTTCTAGTTCGGTTTTTGCTTGAGAGCCTTTATATGCTATAAAAGATCCACCCACTTTAACAAAAGGTAGGCATAGTTCTGTAAGAGTATTTAAACCGGCTACTGCTCTAGCTACAACATATTCAAAATGTTTTTTGTGCGTTTTAGCAAAATCTTCAGCTCTACTATGTATAGCACTTGTATTATCTAGGTTTAACTTATTTATTAAACTGTTTAAAAAAGTTATTCTTTTATTAGAACTATCAAGCATAACTAACTGCAAATCTGGTCTTACTATTTTTAAAGGCAAACTCGGAAAACCAGCACCTGCTCCAACGTCACAAATTTTAGCATTTTTACTTAAATTATTTGCAACAACAATACTATCTAAAAAATGTTTAACATAAACATCTTCCTTTTTTGTTATAGAAGTTAAATTTACCTTTTTGTTATAACTAATTAATTCTTCAAAATATACTTCAAATTGATTAATCATATTATCTGTTAAATTTAAACCAAAAATTTTTGCTCTGTTTTTAAATGTTTCATTACTCATAATAATTATCCTTTTTAATAGTTTATAATTTGCATAGCTAATTGTCAATAAATTGTTGTTTAGAAATTAATTTTTAGGCAATATCAACAAACAAAAAACTGCAACATTTTTTGTAAAAACTGTGTAAAACTTGCGTTTTTAGCTTAAAATTACGTAAAAACACGTGTTTTAGCGGTGTTTTGTTGAAAAAAGTTGCAGTTTAATTGAGTTTTGTAACCGATGTTCTTAGTTAATTATTTTTAAATATTACTTATTTTTACTTTTTAAATAAATAATTAACACATTAATATCAGCAGGAGAAACACCACTTATTCGGCCAGCTTGACCTATTGATGCGGGTTTAATTTTATTTAACTTTTGAATAGCTTCTAACCTTAAACCTTTAATTTGAGAATAATCAAAGTTTTCATCTAGAGTCATGCTTTCTTGTTTTTTTGCATTTTCAATTTGTTGAAGTTGTCTTTTAATATACCCTTCATATTTTGTTTGAATGTTTATTTGATTAACTACTTCATCGCTTGCATCCTTAAATACATCAAAGGCATTTTTTACATCAAAAGCTGTAATGTTTGCTCTTTTAATTATGTTGTTAATTGTTGCACCTGTTTTAGGTAAGTTTTCATTTTTACTATTAAACAGTTCTATAAGCTTTTCGTTATTAGGTGATATAACTGTGTCTAAGTCTTTTTTTGCTTCATTTATTTGATTTAATTTTTTTATAAATTTATTATATCTTATTTTACTTACAACTTCTGCATCATAACCAATTTGAGTAAGCCTTAAGTCTGCGTTGTCTTGTCTTAAGTGAAGTCTATATTCTGCCCTACTAGTCATCATTCTGTATGGTTCATTAGTGCCTTTTGTTACAAGGTCGTCTATTAAAACTCCAATGTAGGCATCACTTCTTGATAATATTAATGGGTTTTTATTTTTTAAACTTAAACTTGCATTAATGCCGGCCATTAGTCCTTGCGCTGCTGCTTCTTCATAACCTGTTGTACCATTTATTTGCCCAGCAAAATATAAACCTTTAACGTTTTTATATTCAAGCGTTGCATATAAGTCTAAACTGTTTATGCAGTCATATTCAATAGCGTAAGCGTCCCTCATAACTTTTACGTTTTCAAAGCCTTTTATGCTTTTAAGTATTTGCTTTTGAACACCAACAGGAAGTGATGTGCTAAGCCCTTGAACATATGCTTCTTTAGTTGTTTGTGCTTCTGGTTCTATAAAAATTTGATGTCTGCCTTTGTCTGAAAACCTAACAATTTTATCTTCTATAGATGGGCAATACCTAGGTCCTGTTCCTTTAATGTCGCCTGAATACATAGGTGCTAAGTGTAAATTTTCGTTAATAATTTTATGTGTATGCTCGTTAGTATACCCTAAGTAGCACACTGCTTCATTTTTTGGTTGTGTTTTTGTTAAAAAACTGAATGTTTGAATGTTTTCATCTCCGTGTTGCACTTCTAATTTTGAAGTGTCAATACTGTCTATATGTACTCTATTTGGAGTTCCTGTTTTAAAGCGTCTTAATTCTAAACCTAAGTCTATTAAGCTTTGAGTTAATTTGTTAGCTCCTCTAAAACCACTTGGTCCACTGTTTTCAGTATAGTTTCCTACTATAATTTTACTTTTTAAGTATACACCTGTAGCAACAATAACCTTTTTACAGTGATACACTTCCCCTTTTGCTGTTTCAACACCTTTTGCTTTATTGTCTTGTTGAATAATGTTTGTTACTTCAGCTTGTCTTATGTCTAAATTATTTTCGTTTTCTAGCGTTTGTTTCATTTGTGTGTGATATTCTTTTTTGTCTACTTGAGCTCTTAAACTATGCACTGCAGGACCTTTTCCTTGGTTTAACATACGAAGTTGAAGGCTTGTTTTATCTGTGTTAACGCCCATTTCTCCGCCTAGAGCGTCCACTTCTGTAACTAAGTGGCCTTTAGCTGTACCTCCAATTGATGGATTACATGCCAAAAAAGCTATTGAATCTAAGTTCATAGTTAATAGTACTGTATTTATACCCGCTCTACTTGTTGCAAGTGCCGCTTCACTGCCTGCATGGCCTGAGCCTATTACAACAACATCGTAATCTTTAATAATATCCATAAAATTCACTTCTTTTTTTAAGTTTGTTTGTTGTTATTATATAATAACTTTTTTTGTTTGTAAATGGTAAATTTTACTTACCTAAACAAAAGTTAGAAAAAATTGCATCAATAATTTGTTCAGTGCTTGTTTCGCCTGTTATTTCTCCTAACGTGTTCCACGCTTGTTGAATGTCTAGTGCTACTAGGTCTAGGCTTGCTGCATTGTCTATACTTGTTAGTGCTTGTTCAACACTTTCAAGCGCTTTTATTAATGCTTGCTCGTGCCTTTTATTAGTAATTAACACTCCACCTTGCATTATGTTTGTATCTACTACTTTGTTAAAAATTTCATCTTTTAATTTATCTATATTTTCTTTAGTTAATGCACTTACTAATATAGCTTCATCTTTATTTTTTAAATGTTTAACATCTTCTTTTTTTGCATCTATTTTATTTAAAACAATAATTCTGTTTTTATTTTTTGTAATTTCTAAATTATTTTTATCTTGACTTGTAAGTTCTTCACTAGCATCTAACACTACTAAAATAATGTCTGCATAGTCTAAAACTTTTAAAGCTCTTTCTATGCCTATTTTTTCTACCTTGTTTTGTGAGTCTCTTAACCCAGCTGTATCAATCAAGTTAATATTAATGCCTTTATATAAATAACTGTCTTCAAGCGTATCTCTTGTTGTTCCTGCAATTTCAGTTACAATTGCTCTATCGTAATTTAATAATGCATTCATAAGGCTACTTTTACCTACATTTGGTCTACCTAAAATTGCTACATTTATGCCGTTTTTTACTACCTTTCCTGTGTTAACTGTTTTTAATAAACTGTTAATTTGATCTTTTGTTTTAAGCGCGTAGTTTTTAAACTTCTCTATTGTAGAATAATCTACATCGTGCTCTGGGTAATCTATTGCTACTTCAAGTTCTGCTAGTGTGTTTGTTAAGTTTTTTTGCATTTTAGTTACCTTTTTATAAAGTTCACCACTTAACAAATTATAGCCTGCTCTTACTTGTGCTTGGCTTTCTGCGTTTATCATATCAATAACGCCTTCGGCTGCTTCTAAACTTAGTTTGCCGTTTAAAAAAGCGCGCTTAGTAAATTCACCTTCTTGTGCTAATTGTGCACCGTTTTCTACTAACTCTGCTAAAATGCCTTCAGCTATTACAACTCCACCATGACACTGAAACTCTACCATGTCTTCACCTGTGTAAGACTTTGGCGAACTAAAATAAACCATCAAACCTTTTTCTGTAAAGTTTTTGGTTTTTATTTTTGTTAAATACATATGTCTAGGTGTAATGTTGCTTTTTTTCTTGTTTGTTAATTTTAACGCTATATTTAGCGCGTTTTTACCGCTCAAGCGAACAACGCTAATTCCGCCTACGCCTATTGGTGTTGCTATTGCTGTTATTGTTGTGTTTTCCATAACTTATATTCCTTTAATTTTATTATATCTAATAAATAAAAATTTACCAACCTATTATAACATAGTAAAAACTTTGTGTTTAAAAAAAAAACGGTATGAACCGTTTTTTTGTTTAGTTATTTTTTTGGTTCAATAACCAAGTATCTTTTAGGCTCATTGCCTTTTGAATACGTTATAACTTCAGAGTCAGTTAAAGCTGAGTGAACAATGCGTCTATCATAAGCGTTCATTGGTTCTAGCCTCTGCGTTCTTTGAGTTTTTATTGCCTTGTTTGCTATTCTTTTAGCTAACCCTGTTAAAGATTCTTCTCTTTTTTGTCTGTAATTTTCTATGTTTAAAATTATTCTTTTTCTATCAGACTTTTGATTTTTGTTATTGTTATTATTTTCAATAACACTAGCTAGGTATTGAATAGCTGTTAAGCTTTCTCCTCTATAACCTATTAAGTTTCCTGCCTTTTCGCCTTCAACATCTACAAAAATATTATTGTCTTCTTCTTTTATAGATAATTCAACATCTCCTACTAGTTTTTCTGCTAGTGTTTTTATAAACTCTAAACTACTAGTTTCTTCTAGGTTATTGGTTTTGTTAATTTTATTTTCTTTTGTTTGTTTAGTTGTTTTTTCTTCCTTTTTATTTTCTTGTTTTTTTGTTTTAGTCTCTTTTTCTTTTTTACTATCTTGTTTTTTAGCTTTAGTTTCTTTTTTAGATTTAGTTTGTTTTTTGTCAGTTTGAACTGGTTTTTCTTCTTCTTGTTCAGTTGTTATAATAGCAATTTTAGCTTTTGAAAATAAACCACCTTCGCTTAGTATTTTAATGTCTACATCTTCTTGCTTTTGGTTTAACTCTTTTAAACCTTTTGCAATAGCATCTTGAACATTCCTTGCTGCAAATTCATATTTTTTCATTTTGCTTTCTCCTATTTTGTTAAAAAATTATCTACTATATTCTAATTTTGAATCTTGTTCTTTTTGTAGTTGTTTCTTTTCTATTATTTTGTTTGCAATTAATGATATAACTAAAGTCATAGCAGAGTTCATAACAATGTATAACGCAAATGCTGCACTGTAGCTTACGGTAAATATAATCATTAATATAGGTAATAAATATAACATAAACTTAGTATTTACTTGTGGGGTTGAGTCATCTTCTTTTTTATCTGTTTTTGCTTTACCTAGTTTTCCTTGCATTACTTTTTGAGAATAATAGGTTATTCCTGCTGCTAATATTATTAAAATATATAAACCATTCCAGCCTGAGTATTCTTGTTTTAACACTCCCATAACTTGCAAGTATTCTTGATGATTTGGAGTTTCGTCTTCAGATAAATTTGTAAGTTTTATAAACCTATCATGATCTGGTATTACTTCTGATCTTGTGTCTGGCATCCAAATATTTTCTATCCATAAAAAGTCTTCTTTTATTTGAGAATACCTATCTATTACTGCTTGCTCAGCTTGTAGTGTTTTTTCTTGCTCGTCTCCAATTGTTTGAGTATAAGTAGCTTCATATGTGCTTGCTAAGTCTAAATATTGAGTAGACATTTTATATTCACCAATATCTCTTAACGCTCCAAACAGTGTAATAAAAATTACAAGAGTTAACACTAAGTTAACCATCATACCAAAACAACTACCAACAACATTGTAGTTTTCTTTTTTATATAACTCCATTGTTTTTTGGTTTAGTTTTTGTTTGTCTTCTTTATACTTTTCGTTTAACTTTTCAAGTTGAGGTTTTAGTTTTGCTTGTTTTGCAGTGTTTTCTTTTGTTATTTTTCTTTGCATAAAGTCTAGTGGGCTTAATATAAGTTTTAATATAATAGTAAAAATTATAATAGCAAGTCCGTAGTTATTTGCAAAATCAACAGCATAACCTATTAAGTTTTGCCAAAAACCGGGTGGCATATCGGCAAGTAGTAAATTTAAATAATCCATTTTTCGTCTCCTTTTATATTATCTGGCACAGGGTCAAAACCGCCTTTACTTCTTGGGTTACAACTAATTACTCTTTTAGCTGATAAAAAACTCCCCTTAATCGGTCCAAACTTTTTAATAGCTTCCAAGCTATAAGTGCTACAACTTGGAGTATAAATACAAGATTTTGGAAGGATTGGGGAGATAAAAATCTTATAAAAATAAATTATACCTATTAACAGTAATTTTATTGGGTACAAAAATATTTTAGTTATTTTATTAATCATTTTTTGTCCTTTTAATCAAGTTGCATTTTTGCATACTATAAGTAAAAGTTTTTTTAATTTCTTCTAGAGTCGCTTCATTAGCATTTTTTCTTGCAACAAATATATAATTATAATTTTTATCAATTTGCGTTTGAATTTGCTTAAAAGCTTCTCTCATTCTTCTTTTCGTTCTGTTTCTAACTACAGCATTTCCTACTTTTTTGCTTACTGAAAAACCTACTTTAAAATTAGGTAATTTTGTAGGAATATAATTTAAAACAAATAATTTGGTAGAAAAGTTTTTACCATTTTTAAAAATGTAATTAAATTCTTTTCTTTTTGTTAAACGGTTTTTTTTTGGTAACATATACCCTCTCTTTTAATTGAGGCAATGTTTACTTAACTGTTAGTTCTTTTCTGCCTCTTTTTCTACGTCTAGAAATAACTTTTCTGCCATTAGCTGTTTTCATTCTTTGTTTAAAGCCATGAACTTTTGTTCTTTTTTTCTTTCTTGGTTGATAAGTTCTTTTCATTACAGTTTGCTCCTTTTATTTTGTGTTTTATAAATTAAGCCCGCAATGAGCCCATTTTAACTTTTGTGGTATGAGTTATTATAATTAAAAACTTAACAAAAGTCAACATAAAAATAAATGTATTATTTGTAAGTTTTGTTAAAAATACTTTTTGCATAAAAAAAGTAGCGTTTTATTAGCTACTTTAAATATTAATAAAGTTGTTTTAAAGGTAATATTAAAAATAAATATTCTTCACCCTCGTTAGGTTTTATAACGCACGGGTTAATGCTTGTAGTAAAGCAAAGGTTAATAAATTCATCTTCTACTACTCTTAGGCTTTCTTTAAAAAACCTTGCATCAAAACTAATGCTTATGTCGTTTCCTTCTAAAGATATTGTTAAGTTTTCATCAACTTCACCAATTTCACTCTTAGCTTTAAGGCTTAGCGTGTTGTCTTGAACATTAAATTTTACGGAATTATCGCTACTTACTCTAGCTAAAATGCTAGCTCTATCTAGTGCGTCTTCTAATTGCAACCTGTTTACTGTAACTGTAGACTCAAACTCTGTTGGTATAATTTGTTTATAATTAATAAAGTCGCCGTCTAGTAGCCTTGTAATTACTTTAGTATTGTTTTGTTCTAGCATTACATAATTTTTTTGCATATATACTTTAGTTGTTTCGTTTGAGTCTTCTAAAAGTTTACTCATTTCGCTTAAACTTCTTCCTGGTATTATAAGGCTTACTTTTGCTGTAGCCTTTTTTATTGGTTTTTTAGCTAAAGCTAATCTGTAGCCGTCTAAAGCTACACTTGTTATTTGACCTTCTTCTACTTCAAATAAACAACCCTTTAATACTGGTCTAGTGTCTTCTAAGCTTACACTAAAAATTGTTTTGTTAATAAGGTCTTTTAATTCTGCTTGTTCTATTTCAAAATATTCTTCACTTTCAATTTTTTGAATATTAGGAAACTCTAAAACATTTAAACACTGAATAAATACTTCACTGTCTGTGTATTTTAGCCTTAACTGGTTATTATCTTTAAGCGTTAATTCTATTTGCTCGTTTGCAAGTTTTTTAACATATTCACTAAAGAATTTACCCGGTACAACAGTTTCTCCTTCTATTTTAACATCTGCAACAATACGTTTTTCTATAGCTAATTCGCCGTCTGTTGCTACTAGCGTTAAAGTATTGTCTTCTGCTGTTAGTTTTATTCCTTCTAGTATTGGATTAGTTGTTTTATTACTTGCTGCTTTTATTACCTTTAAAATAGCTTCTGATAAATCTAAACCTTGACATAAAACTTTCATATTTTTTTCCTTCCTTTTGTTTGTTTTAATATATAATTAAATAATAATAATAATAATAAGGGCTGTACAATTGTTAATAACTTTTTTAAAGCACAAAATATTGTGTTTTATTAACCTAACTTTTGGACAAGCATAACTAAATATGCTTTTTGCGTTTGTGCATAAGTGACTGTATAAGTTTTTGAAACTATCAACAATTACACAATTTTACTTTTTAAGCACCATATTTTTAATATCTTCAACTGCAATTTTTAGCCTGTTATCTGTTTTTATTTTTTCTGTTATTTTATCTCTTGAATGTATTATTGTTGTATGATCTCTACCGTTAAATATTTTGCCAACTGATGCTAGTGGTAAATCTAATAGTTCTGTAATAATGTAAACTGCAACTTGCCTTGGCTCTACAATTTCTTTTTTCTTACTTTTTCCTATTATATCATCTTCTGTTACATTAAAATACCTGCAAACTTTTTCTAGTATGTTTTCTGGGTTTATTGCCTTTTTTTCTTTTTCAAAGTCTTCTTTTAGGGCCGCTTTAGCGTCTTGAATTTCAGCTTGTTGCTTTCCTAATAAGTTTGCATAAAAGTAACTTTTTTGTAAAGCGCCTTCCATTTCTCTTATATTAGTATCTATTTTTTCTGCTAAAAAGTCTATAACTTCATCACTTACAAAATAACGCTCGTCTTGAGCCTTTTTTCTTAAAATAGCCATTCTAGTTTCAAAGTCAGGCTTTTGAATGTCTTGAATTAAGCCCATTGCAAACCTAGACCTTAGCCTATCACTTAGTGTAGCAATTTCCCTTGGGTGCCTGTCACTAGCTATAATAACTTGTTTGTTGTTTTGGTAAAGATCGTTAAAAGTGTGAAAGAACTGTTCTTGAGTTTCTATTTTAGAAGCTATGAACTGAATATCGTCTATCATTAAAACATCTAAATTTCTGTACTTTTCTCTAAAAGTTACTAAGCTTTTTTCTTTTCTGTTACTACTCAATGTGTCTATGTAGTCATTAGTGAACTGTTCACAAGTTACATACAAAACTTTTAACTGAGGGTTGGTTTTACTTAAGTTATTACCAATAGCATGAAGTAAATGTGTTTTACCAAGTCCAACACCACCATAAATAAACAATGGGTTGTATTTGCTACTAGGGTCTTCAGATATTGACTTACTAGCTGCATAAACAAACTGATTAGAGTTACCTACAACAAAACTATCAAACGTGTATTTTTTGTTAAAGTTGCAAAGTGGTTTTTGCTGAATTTGTGTTAATTGTTCAGTTTCTTCTTGTTTTTCTTGCAAGTCTTTTTTTTCTTGAGGGGTAAGTATACTAAAACTATCAACAGATTTATAAATTTCCTTAATAGCAAGTCTTATAGCTGTTGAATGGTTTTTTAAGCACTGATTTTTAGCAGTTTCTGAACTTGCTACTAAAACAAGCTCGTTATTTTTTGTTTTTACAGGCTCTAGTGTTTTTATCCAAAGATCAAAACTAACAGCCGTAACCTCTTTTTCTAAAATATTTAAAACACTTGACCATAGGTCTTTTTCTTGTTGCATAGTAACATCGCCTTTTTTTATTTTGAATATATACTATTTAATATTACTAAAAAACAGTCAAGTTGTCAATTAATGTATGTTAAATAAATAGTAAACAAACGACTAAAATTAACCTAAAAAACATTAAGGTTAAAGTTTGCCATAATTTTTAAAAGTTGATATACTAAAAATGTAAAGTAAAAGGTATAAATTAATGAAAATAAAAAAAATAAGACTGGTTAATTTTAGAAACTACAAAAACCAAACAGTTTACCTTAAAAATGGCTTAAATATTTTGCTAGGAGCAAACGCTCAAGGCAAAACAAACTTGTTAGAAGCCATTTATTTTTCTTGCATAGCAAAAAGCCCAAGAACTAAAAAGGAAGCAGAGTTAATTAACTGGAAGCAAGAAAGTGCTAAAATAGAAATTGAACTAGAAAAAAAAGAAGGCACAAAATTAGTAGAAGTGTATCTTTATAAAAAGGGCAAGAAAAACATAAAAATAAATGGCATTAATGTTTTAAAAATAAGTGAGCTTATAGGCGTTTTAAACTGCGTGTTTTTTTCACCCGATGAATTAAAACTAGTAAAAGACGCACCTCAAGATAGAAGAAGATTTATGGACATTGACTTAAGCCAGTTAAGTAAAAACTACTTTTATTTAATTAATACTTATAATAAAGTGTTAGCTCAAAGAAACAAACTTTTAAAAGACACTAATGATTATAACGTACTAAAAAAAACTATAAGCATATGGGACAGTCAACTTGCAGACGTTGGCAGTAAAATTATTATTAGAAGAGTAAGGTTTTTAAACGCATTAAAACTACATGCTAAAAATGTTCATAACGAGCTTACAAGTAAAAAAGAAAACTTAGAACTATCCTATGAAGGAATTGTTGAAGACACTGTTGAAAACATAAAACAAAGGTTGTTAAGTGAATATAATAAAAACTTACAAAAAGATTTTAAGCTAGGTTTTACTACAATAGGCCCACATAGAGATGATATTAAAATACTTATAAATGATATAGATGTTAAAACTTATGCTTCTCAAGGCCAACAAAGGACTGTAGCTTTAAGTTTAAAACTAGCAGAGCTTGAAATTTTCGCATCAGAAACAGGCGAGTATCCTATTTTACTTTTAGACGATGTTTTAAGTGAACTTGATGAACAAAGAAGTGATAAACTGCTTGAAAAAACAAAAAGTGTTCAAACACTTATAACTACAACTACTTTTAATAAATCAAAAAAAGTAAACTTATTAAAAGTAAAAGATGGTAGCATTATTAACAAAAAGGAGTAAAAATGCAAATACAATTTTTAAAAACTACAGATGAATATAAAAACCAATATGTTTTAATAGATGGTCAAATTTACACTCTTGATAAAGCATTAAGTATTTTTGATGAAAATAAAGAACAAATTATGAAATTAAAAAACAGTCAAAAACAAAAAAAGTTTAAGGTAAGTTTTAAATACCCTACTAAAAAAAGTATGTTAAAACAAATTAAACATAAAGAACAAGTTTTATTTGAAAAACTTGATTTAAAAAAGTCAAGTTCAGCTTTTCAAAATAAAACAATAGCTAACAAGTTAATGCTTTATATATGTAATAACACGGTACTAGATATGTCAGTAACAGAAGATAGACTCCTTAATTTAAAACAGTACACTCAAAAGTTTGAACAAAGCAATAAAAGACTAGAACAAGCCCTAACGGATAAAACATATAAAAACGACAAACAGTATAAAAAAACCAAAAAACTATTAAAACAGTTGCAAAACCAAGTAAACGCGCAAACAACAAAAATGCTTTATAACACGCTTGTAAGAAAAAGGTCAGCTAACCAAGACGATGCGTACACCTTCTTATATTTATTAGATGCACTAAATGTAAAAGCTTATAAATTAACGCTTATTAACAAGAAAAAAAATAAAAACTATGCAGTAGTTTTAGTTGCAATAAAAAACAAAGCTAATCAACCACTAAAGTATTATATTTATGATGTAGAACTTAACAAAAGGCTTATTAAAACAAATAAAAATAATAATGAAAAATTAATAATTACAGGTAAAAACGAGTTAAAAACTTTGTCTAGTAATTACGAATTGTCTTCACTTGAAACATTAAACAACGCTTATACAAGTAAAGATGAAGAGTTTAAAAAAGTATTTAGCCAAATGTCAACGCAAGGTATATATGCTAAATAATGTAAATAAAAAAACAAATTTTTAAATAAAATAAAGGAATACAAAGAATGAATAAACTTGAAAGAATAGAACTTTATGATAAAGCTACAAAAAAATGGGGAATGCAAGCTCAAATTGACCAAATGATAGAAGAAACAGCTGAGCTTATAGTAGCTTTAAATAAATATAAAAGAAATAAATATTATTTAGAAAAAACAGATGAACAAAAAATGTATGATAATTTATTTGTAGAACTAGCTGATGTTTCTATTTGTTTAGAGCAAATGGTAAATTATTTTGGTGAAGATAAACTAGAACAAGCAAAACAAAAACAATTACAAAAGTTTAAAACACACTTATTAAAATAGCAAAAAAGCTCGTCTTTACAACGACTATTTAATATGATATAATTTTATAAAAAATAAGAGGTTAAAATTTGTATGAAAAATGAAAATACACAAAAAAAAACCGCTGGTTATTACATAAAAGAATGTGAGAAAAAAGAGTTAAAAAAGTTAAAAGATATAGTAGTTAATAAAGAAAAAATTGATGAAAATAACACTTTTAAAACGCTAAGAAAAGAAGTGTTATCTAAGCTTGAAAAAAGAGAAATACAACCGGACAAAGTAAAAGCAAACAAAAAAGAATATGCACGAAAAATTATGGACTCAGCAAGAATAGATATTAATACAGGTAAAAAATTAATTAGTAAAACTGAAGATGATATAAAAGAATATAATGACCTTGAAGAAGGACTATCATTATAGTTTAGTTAGGGCTTATAATAAATAACACAAAAATTCAAATTGGCTTTTAAAGCCAATTTTTTAGTTTAAAACAAAAAGCTTACATAATTACTCTATAAAAGCTAAAAGCCTCTCACAAGCCAAATTATAAGCTCTAAAGTAAAAAAGTTGCTATAAAGACTTTTAGAAAGCCTTCAAATATGGTATAATTTAAATAACAATTAAAAATGCCTTAACAAGCAGTTTTTTAGGCAATTTTGGTTTTATTTTTTGTAGGAGAAACAAACATGCAACAAGACAACAAATTAATTAGATCTGAACATTACAACGAAGAAGACATTAAGGTCTTAGAAGGACTTGACCCAGTAAGAAAAAGACCTGGTATGTATATAGGCTCAACAGACGAAAGAGGGCTACATCACTTAATTACGGAAGTTGTAGACAATAGCATTGACGAGGCTTTAGCTGGTTATTGTAGTACAATTAAAATAACATTAAATAAAGATGGCAGCTGTACAGTGTCAGATGACGGAAGAGGCATTCCAACAGGTATGCACAAAACTGAAAATATATCTGCTGTTGAAGTTGTTTTAACAAAACTTCACGCAGGTGGTAAATTTGGCGGAGAAGGCTACAAAATTAGTGGTGGACTTCACGGAGTTGGCTTGTCAGTTGTAAACGCTCTTAGTGAGTGGTTAGAAGTTACTGTTTATCAAAACGGTAATATTTATAATCAAAAATATAAAAAAGGCGTGCCTGTTAAAACGCTAGAAATTACAGGAAGCACAGAAAAATCTGGAACAACTATAAGTTTTAAACCAGATAGTAACATTTTTGAAACAACTAATTTTACTTATGAAGTATTAAAAGCAAGATTTAGAGAAATTGCATTTTTAAATAAAAGCATAAGAATAAAACTAGAAGACTTCAGACCAGAAACACCTAGAAAAGATGAATTTAAATACGACGGCGGAATTGTAGAATTTATAGATTACTTTAATAAAGGTAAAGAACAATTCTTTCCAAAACCTATTTATATTAATAAAGAAAATAAAAGTAATCAAGTAGAAGTTGCAATTCAATATAACGACGGCTACAGCGAAAACATTCAAGCTTATGCTAACAACATTAACACGCATGAAGGCGGAACGCATTTAGTAGGGTTTAAAAACTCTTTAACAAGAATTGTAAATAGCTATGCAGAAAAACAAGGCTATTTAAAGTCAGACGAAAAATTAAGCGGTGAAGACATTAGAGAAGGAATTACCGCTATTATAAGTGTAAAATTAATGGACCCTCAGTTTGAAGGTCAAACAAAAACAAAACTAGGTAACTCAGAAATGAGAACACTAGTAGATAAAGCAATGGTACAAGAGTTTGGATCATTTTTAGAAGAAAACCCAAAAGAAGCAAAAAATTTAGTAATGAAATGCGTTAGTGCAGGTAGGGCAAGACTAGCTGCAAGAAAAGCTAGAGACTTAACAAGAAGAAAAGGCGCATTAGAAAGTACCACCTTACCAGGTAAACTTGCAGACTGTTCAGAAAAAGACCCAAAATTATGTGAAATTTATGTAGTGGAGGGTGACAGTGCTGGCGGTACAGCAAAACAAGGTAGAGATAGGCGTTTTCAGGCAATTTTACCGCTTAGAGGTAAAATATTAAATGTAGAAAAAGCAAGGCTAGGAAAAGTATTATCAAATAACGAAATTAAAGCAATGATTACAGCTTTTGGAACTGGCATTTTAAATGAGTTTGACATTAACAAACTTCGCTACGACAAAATTATTTGTATGACAGACGCAGACGTTGATGGTAGCCATATTAGAATATTAATGCTAACCTTTTTATACAGGTTTATGAAGCCATTAGTAGAAGGCGGGCATGTTTATATTGCTCAGCCACCACTTTATAAAGTAACAAAAAACAAAAAAACTAATTACTTTTTCTCAGATGATGAACTAGATGATCACTTAGCAGAAATAGGCAAAAAAGGTACAAGTATTCAGCGTTACAAAGGTTTAGGCGAAATGAACTCTGAACAATTATGGGACACAACTATGAACCCAGAAAGAAGAACGCTTGTTCAAATTACAATTAATGATGCAATAGAAGCAGACGAAATTTTTACAACATTAATGGGAGAAAGCCCAGAGTTAAGAAGAGAGTTTATAAAAAATAATGCTAAACTAATAAAAGAGTTGGATGTGTAGGAGAAAATAAATGAAAAAACAAGATTACAGTAAAGAGTTTGATGCAATACAAAATAACACCATAGTTATAAAAAAAGAAGTTAAAGAAGAAATGAGTAAATCATTTATTGCCTATGCAATGGCAGTAAATGTTTCTCGTGCAATACCTGATGTTAGAGACGGGCTTAAACCTGTTCATAGAAGAATTCTTTATACTATGGGTGATATGGGAGTATTTAACGATAAGCCTTACAGAAAGTGTGCTCGTATTGTTGGTGATGTTATGGGTAAATACCACCCACACGGCGACTCAGCAATATATGATGCAATGGTAAGACTAGCTCAAAACTTTTCTATTAACACACCACTAGTAGACGGTCATGGTAACTTTGGTAGTATAGACGGCGACAGAGCAGCGGCAAGCCGTTATACTGAGGCTAGATTAACTAAAATTAGTAGTGAATTATTAAAAGATATAAATAAAAACACGGTGGACTTTTACCCAAACTATGACGACACAGAAATGCAACCAAGAGTATTGCCTGCAAATTTTCCTAACCTTTTAGTAAACGGTGCAGATGGTATTGCTGTTGGTATGGCTACAAACATTCCTCCACATAATTTAAGTGAAGTTTGTGATGCTACTATAGCTTTAATAGAAAATAAAGATATAGAAATTGATGAATTAATAAACATACTTCCAGCACCAGATTACCCAACAAGAGGGCTAATTATGGGCACAAATGCAATTAGGCATGCCTACAAAACAGGTAGAGGCGGAGTTGTTATAAGGTCAAGAAGTGAAATTGAAGAACTAAATAATGGTAAAAGCCGAATACTTATAAGTGAAATACCTTATCAAGTAAACAAATCTAAATTAATTATTAGCATTGCAGAATTAGTTAAAGACAAAAAAATTGATGGAATTGCAGACATAAAAGACGAGTCAGATAGAAAAGGTCTTAGGATTGTTATTGACATTAAAAAGGACTTTAACCCTCAAGTTATTTTAAACTATTTATACAAACACACACAGCTACAAGTATCTAACGGTATAATATTATTAGCTTTAGTTAAAGATGAACCAAAAGTATTAAACTTAAAAGAAATATTACACTATTATATAGAACACCAAAAAGAAGTAATAACAAGAAAAACAACTTACGACCTAGAAAAAGCTCAAGAAAGAGAACATATTCTAGATGGTTTAGTTATAGCGCTAAATGATGTTGATGAAGTTATTAAATGCATTAAAAAAAGTATAGACAAAGCAAAAGCAATAGAAAATTTAACTAGCCAGTTTAACTTTACAACAAACCAAGCAAACGCGATATTAGAAATGCGTTTACAACGCTTAACAGGGCTTGAAATAGATAAGTTAAAAGACGAGTTAGCTTCTCTTAAAGCTCAAATTGCAGATTATACAGATATTTTAAGTAACCCAGATAGAGTACTTAATATTATTAAAGAAACGCTAGAAAGAATTAAAACTGCATACGGCGTAGAAAGAAAAACTCAAATAAGTATAGACTATTCAGACATTAATATTGGAGACTTAATAGAAAAACATAATATTGTTTTAAGTCTAACAAATAAAGGATATGTAAAAAGACAACCGCTAAGTGAATACAGGAGCCAAAGAAGAGGCGGTAAAGGCATTACAGCTCATAAGTCAAGAGAAGAAGACTATGTAGAAACAATGTTTATAACTCATTCTCATAACGACTTATTGTTCTTTACAAACAAAGGTAAAGTATACCGCATAAAAGCATACGAAGTTCCAGAAGCTTCAAGACAAGCTAAGGGTAGAGCAATTGTTAATTTACTTCAATTAAACGAAAACGAAAGAGTAAATGCAGTAATACCTCTTACAGATGAAGCTGAAGGTAACTTAATTATGGCAACTAAAAACGGCCTAATTAAAAAAACAGACTTACAACAATTTGAAAGCATAAGAATTGTAGGTAAAATTGCAATAAAATTAGTAAATGACGATGAACTAATTAGTGTTCAATTAACAAACGGCAAAGACGAAGTTCTAGTTGCTAGTAACGAAGGCAAATGTATAAGGTTTAGTGAAACTGACGTAAGACTAATGGGAAGAGACACTCAAGGCGTTAAATGTATTAACTTAAACGAAGGCGACACAGTTGTAGATATGATAGTGTTAAAACCTGACCATAAAATTTTAACAATATCTGAACAAGGCTATGGTAAACGCTCAAACATTGAAGATTATAGACTTCAAACAAGGGCTGGTAAAGGTATTAAAGCCGGCGTATTTGACGAAAATACAGGTAAACTTGTTAACTTAAAACAAGTTACAGATAATCAAGATGTTATGTTAATTACAGAAAAAGGTATTATAATAAGAACACCTGCAACAACTATTAGTTTAATAGGTAGAAACACAAAAGGTGTTAAAGTTATGAAACTGCACGATAACGATAGAGTTGTTAGCGTTGCAACAGGTGAAGGTCAAACAGAAAAAGAACTAGAAGAACAAGACGAAGAAATACTTGACCAAACTGATGACTTAGAAAAAAGTAAACAAATTAATGAAATTAATAAAAAAGACGAAGTTAAATAAAACAAAAAAAAAGAGTAGCAGTTGCTACTTTTTTTTATATTTAACATTTTAACTTGATTATTTAAAAACATATATTTTATTAAAGGTTAGTTTAATTTAAAATTAATAAATCAGTCTATTAGTTTTAACCAAAATTTATCTTTACTTAAATTTAACTTGCTTATTTTAATTAATTTATCAAACTCGTTATCATTTTTATTTAAGCCAAGTTCTTCAAGCATTTTTTCCTTTTGTTCGTTTTCAGGTAAAAACTTTTTAAACACAAGCGGTAATTCTTTTGTTTTAAAACTCGGTTTACTTGGTTCAAACATTGCAAGTTTTATGCCAGCTTTTAATAATAGTTTTTTACTTTCTTCATCTGAATTAAAAGTATAATATTTTCCGTCATAGCTTAAATATCCTAAGCTAAATTTATTAAAGTTTAGTTGTAGTTTGCTCATAAGTGCTCCTTAATTTATTTTAAAAGGTTAATGAATCATCCTTTTTAATTTCATTAGTGTTTTCAAGCTTAAAATGCTTTTTAATTTTTTGTTTTCTAATATCAAAAGTTAATTTTGCAACTGTTTTAACTAAGCCAGGTAATTTAACACCTGTTTCATATTCTACTGAGTTAAATGCTTTTTCTAGGTCTAGTTTAAAAAGATTATTTAATTGTTTGTTAAAGTAATTAGGAAAGGCTTGTTTATACTCTTTTAAGCTTTCTAAGTAATGCTTCCCGTCTTCAAAATGCTTATCTTCTTCTGGCAAAATGCTTAAACAAGGGTTGCATATATCATTAATTTCTTTAATACGATTTTTTGCTTTTTGTAAATTTTTTTGCGTTGGATTGATTTCATAATCCTTAAACCAGTTTTGAATAGTTTTAACACCTAAAAACAAATTAAAACATCTTTCACTATCAAATATAGGTATGTATTTATACTGCTTGTCTGACTTTAATAATCCCCAGTTTAAAAAATGTCTATCTGGGTTTTGAATAGCAATATCAAACATAGCTGTTTTCAATAATTTTTTAGTTATACTTTGAGCGTGTCTTTTTTTAATTTCACCAATTTCTACACCATGTTTTAGGGCTTTTGTAATAAACTCTATATTATTAAGTGAATCGTGCTGAGTTATATAGCCTTTATTGTCATTATGTTTATAATAGTTAATTAAAAAGTCACGCGGTATTATTTCTTCTTGGTTTTCTTTTTTATAGTCTTTACTTATAACACCTTTTACATTATCACACTTTGCAAAAAAATATTTAGTGCTTCTAAGCCCGAATTGCCTTGCTAGATGGCTTGCTAACACTTCTCCAAAATGAGTTAATGACCTTGGCTCGCCAGGTTTCCAAAATATATTAACGCCATCATCAGTTTTAAAAAAGGTGTTATTGGTAGCAGAGTAATGCTTTTTGCTACTTTTTTTTACAAGCTCAGTTATGTCTATATATCCCTTGTCATCTTGCAACTTTTTTAAGTTCTTGCTATCCATATGTATTCCTTAAAATTATTTATAAACTTTAATTATTATAATATATTATAACCGTTTAGTCAATTACACGCTAATTTCATTTATATAACCAAGTTATACATTAAACCTAAATAGTACTACATCGCCGTCTTTTACTTCGTAGGCTTTGCCTTCCATTCTAACTTTTCCGGCTTCTTTTGCTTTTACAAAACTACCTTGTTTTACAAGTTCATTATAAGAAACTACTTCTGCTTTTATAAAACCATTTTCAAAATCTGTATGAATTTTTCCTGCTGCCTGCGGTGCTAAACTTCCTCTTTTAATTGTCCAAGCTCTTACTTCTTGTTCGCCTGCTGTTAAAAAACTAATTAAACCAAGCAGTTTATAACTAGCATTTATTAAGTTATTTAAACCACTGTTTTTAATGCCTAATTCTTGCTTGAACATTTCAGATTCTTGTTCATCTAATTGAGCTAGTTCTTCTTCAATTTTTGCACTTAATACAATTACTTGTGAGTTCTCATTACTAGCATAGTCAGTTACTTGTTTAACAAATTTATTATTAGAGTAATCGTTTATTTCACTTTCTGCTATATTACAAGCATAAATTACAGGTTTATTTGTTATTAAAAAGAAAGTATTTACTAATTCTTTTTCAACTTTTGTTAGGTCAAGTGTTCTTACAAGTTTTTCATCTTCTAAGTGCTGTTTTACTTTTAATAAAAGTGTTTTTTCCATAAGTGCTTGTTTGTCTTTAGCCTTTACTAACTTTTCAACTTTAGCTATTTTTTTATTAACACTTTCAAGATCAGCTAGTATTAACTCCAAGTTAATAGTTTCTATATCTCTAATTGGGTCAATACTATTATCTACATGCAATATGTTTTCATCTTCAAAACACCTTACAACATGAACTATTGCATCAACTTGCCTTATATGGCTTAAAAACTTATTACCAAGCCCTTCACCTTTACTAGCGCCTTTAACTAAGCCAGCAATATCTACAAAATCAATAACAGCTGGTACTTTTTTACGGCTGGTATACATTTTTTCTAGTACATCTAGCCTTTCATCAGGTATAGCAACTGTACCCACATTTGGTTCAATTGTACAAAACGGATAATTTTGACTTTCCGCTCCTGCTTTTGTTATTGCATTAAATAATGTGCTTTTGCCCACATTAGGCAGACCTACAACGCCTAGTTTCATATTTTTTTAATTCCTTTTACTTTTTTTTATTCGTTTTAGTATATAACAATTTTATATAAATGGCAAGCACGCTTTAATAATAAAAATATAAACAAAGCATATAATTAAGTAAAAGCTACTAGGAGTAAGTTTTGAGCATATTAATAGCAATTATTTTAGGTATAGTACAAGGACTAACAGAATTTTTACCTGTTAGTTCTAGTGGTCATTTGGTTTTATTACAACGTGTTTTTAATATAAACCAACATCAACTTTTGTTTAACATTATTTTGCATATAGCAACTTTAATAGCTGTTGTGTTTGTGTTTAGAAAAACTGTGCTAACACTTATTAAAAACCCGTTTAGTAAAAAAGCAAAAATGCTAGTAGTTGCAACAATAATAACGCTAATTTTAGCTTATGTATTTGAAGACTTTTTCAAAAGTGATTTTGATGGCGGGATGCTTTCTTTTACTTTTTTAATTACTGCTACATTTTTAGTTGTGGCTGAGTATGTTTCTAAAAGTTATAAAAATAATAAAAATTTAACATATAAAAGTACAAGCATAATGGGCTTGTTTCAAGCTGCAGCAATAGTTCCTGGCATATCTCGGTCTGGCGCTACTATTACAAGTGCAATAGTGCAAGGCGTTAACAAAAAGGACGCGGCAGAGTTTTCTTTTTTAATGAGCATACCAATAATACTTGCTAGTTTAATGTGGGAAGTTTTAAATTTAAAAAACACTGCAACTGTTTCCATTCAGGTACTACCTACAATATTAGGGTTTTTGTTTGCAACCGTTTTTGGCATACTTGCAATTAAAGTAATGCTAAGAGTTATTAATAAAGCAAAATACTTTTATTTTAGTATTTACCTTGTTGTTTTAAGCTTAGTAATACTGTTAAACGAACATATTTTTTTCTGGTTTTAGTAAAAAAGTTTACTATAATCGTTTTATTATGTTAAACTTTAATGTAAATTATTAAAGGAAACGAAATATGGATTATAAATTAGAAATAAGTAATTATATTAAAATACAAAATTTAACAAACGACCAAATATATAACTTGTTAACGCCATCTATAAACATAACTATGGGCGACTATAGCTTGCCTTGTTTTACTTTTGCAAAAGTATTAAAAAAGTCTCCGACTATTATTGCTGAGCAATTAGTTAATACAATTCAAACTAATGAATGGCTTAATAAAGTTCAAGCTGTTAATGGTTATGTAAATTTTTATTTAAACAGGCAAGTTGTAAGCTCAAAAGTGTTAGCAAACACCTTACAAAAGGGTGAGAATTTTGCTAAAACAAATGAAGGCAATAATAAAACTATTGTAATGGATTATTCATCTGTTAATATTGCAAAACAAATGCACATAGGGCATTTATTTACAACAACTATAGGTAACTCATTAAGTAAAATTTATAAGTTTTTAGGTTATAAAACTGTAGGCTTAAACTATCTAGGCGATTACGGCGTTCAGTTTGGCAACATAATTGCAGCACATAAAATATTTGGAAGTGAAGAGCAGTTAAAAAATGAAGGTATAGATTATGTTCAAAAAATGTATGCAAAAAGTAAAGAACAAATTGCAATAGATGAAGACTTTGAACAGTTAGGTAAAGACTGGTTTTTAAAAATAGAAAATAAAGATAAAGAAGCAACAAGACTTTTTGATTTGTTTAAACAAGCAACACTAGAAGACGTTATGCCTATTTTTGAACTACTAGATATAACTTTTGATGAGTGGAAAGGCGAGCTTTACTACTCAGACAAAATGGATAATGTTATAAAACAACTAAACGAAAAAGGGCTATTACAAAAAAGTAGAGGTAGACAAATTGTAGACCTAGAACAAGACAATTTAAAAGTAGCTGTAATAGTAAAAGAAGATGGAACTACAAGGTATATTACAAGAGATTTAGCAGCAGCTATAGATAGATACAAAAAATATGAATTCGAAAAATGTTTATACATTACAGCTTACGAACAAAACTTACATTTTGCACAATTTTTTAAAATTTTAGAAAAATTAGGCTATGAATTTTCTAAAAAATTAATGCATGTATCTTACGGCAGAGTAAGATTGCCTGAAGGAAAATTAAGTAGTAGATACGGAGCAAAAGCATTATTAAAAGACATTTTTAAAAGTTCAATAACTCAAGCAGAAAAAATAATTGAAGCTAAAAACCCTGAGCTTAAAAATAAAAAGCATGTAGCTAAAACAGTGGGCGTTGGTGCAGTTGTTTATGGGGCGCTTGCAAATAATAAAAGTAAAGACTCAGTATTTAACTTAGATGAAGCATTAAGTTTTGAAGGCGAAACTGCTCCATATATGCAGTACACTTATGCTAGATGTAATAGTATAATAAAAAAATATGAGAACTTAAATTTAAGTAATAATATAGTTGCAGATTATAGCGGTATTAATAGCGATGAAGCGTTTGAAATTATTAAAATTATTAATAACTTTAATAATACTATTAAACAAGCTGCATATAAATATGAGCCGTCTATTATTAGTAAAGCAATAATGAATTTAAGTAAAAACTTTAATAAGTTTTACCACGAATATAAAATTATTGATGAAAACGAGCAAATAACAAAAGCAAGAGTAAACTTAACTATAGCGACTCAAACTGCGCTTAAATTAGGGCTTAACTTACTCGGTATAAATGTAGTAGAAGAAATGTAAATAAAAAGGGGTAGCATATGCTACCTTTTTTTATTAAATTAATTTTGTAAGCATATAAATTAACAAATATTGCATATATGCTTTAACTTTTTTGTTAAAAGTGCAATAATATAGTTAACAGTATGTATTAACAAAAGAGGAGAAGTGTTATGCAATTAACTATAAATGAAATTATTTATATAGTTTTAGGAGTTTGCGTATTATTTTATTTAACAATGTTTTTATTATTAAAAAGACACAACGATAAAAATAAAATAGATACAAATATAAATAAAAGTAAAGATAAACCTGAAAAAGTAGTAGTAACTAAAACAAAAGAAAAACCTATCGTAAATAATTCTAACGAAATTTTACTTAAAAGAAATTTTAAATATGTTGTAGGTGACAATAATAAAATAAAGCCAGGAAAATACATTTTAATAACAACTGTAAATGAGATTACAGAATTTAACATTAAGCGTAACGGTTACGTTAAAAATTATGCTAACGATAGCACAGTAATTTTATCAGAAGGTGATGATTTAACAGCTACAAACATTTCTGTTATTTTAAGTAAATAAGAAAAAACACAAGCATAAACTTGTGTTTTTTTATAGCTAACCTTTTAACTCAGTTAAATTGTGATGATATCGTTTTGGCATATAGTTAAGCATAGTTTTCGTATTTTTACGCTCTGCAATGCTTACATTTTTGTAGTAATTTTTCCATAATTTTTGAAAAAACACTTCATCGTTAGTTACTTGAATAGGAGCAAGTTTTTTATTTAAAGTATAAGTAAAAAACTTGTGTTCTTTTTTGTTATATACACCTACAACATTTCTTTTTGTATCATGAATTATAAAGTTTTGTGTACTTAGTCTGTTTGCAAAGTGATTAAGTAGTAAATGTGTAATGTTATTATCTGGTGAGTATTTTGCGTATAAAACACCGTCTACAGTTTCTTCAAAACGCATAAACCCTATCATGCGGTGACGCTCGTAAGTTACTTTTTTTAATAAGGTGTTATAAGCTATAACATGTTCGTTATTTAACATTAACCTTGCTTTTTTGCCAAACGCAAATATAAGTTTTAAGTACTCAAACAAAACTTGATCTTTACTGTTGTTGTCGCTACAAAAAACTGTATTAAATTCGTTATAAATATTAACGCCTACTTTTTTAATAATTCCATTTTTTACTCTTGTAGCCTTTTTTGAATCAGTTGTTATTTTAACTGTTTTGTCTAATAAATTTTGTTGATATGACCTGTTATAAATATTAATATTAAACTCGTTTTGCTCGTAGCAATAAAATATACTTGTTAAAAATCCTTCTATTGTGTTGTCATAAACTAGTGTTTTCATTTAATAATACTCTCCTTTTTGGTGTTTGGAACATACTTAATTGCTTGTACCCTTGGCTGTTTGCTTCGCCTGAAAGTAAGTTATATAAATTGTCTATACCGCTGTTACAGCCTAAAAATTTTCCGTTACAAGTTATAAAGTGTTTTGCTCTTTTTAATACAATGTTCATTTTTTTTAAGTCATCAAAGCTTAGGTTGCATACTTTTCTTGCTGTTATTATTCTATGTGCACCTATTAAACCTATACCTGGCACTCTTAACAGTTCCTGCTTACTAGCTGTGTTTACTTCAAGCGGGAAATTGTTAATATTGTTTAATGCATACATTGATTTTGGATCAACTTCTAGGTTTAAGTTTTTATCTTTTTCTAATATTTCGTGCGTTTGAAAACCATAAAATCTAAGTAGCCAATCTGCTTGATATAATCTATTTTCTCTTATTAAACTCTCAGGCTTGGTTGGCAGTAGGCTACTTTTATTTACAGGTATATAAGCAGAGTAGTAAACTCTTTTTAAGTTTAAATGGTTATATAAGTTTTGAGTAAGTTGTAATATTGTGCTGTCTGTATCTTTTGTTGCACCTACAACAAACTGTGTGCTTTGACCTGCTGGCAATATTTTTTTAGCAACCTTGCTTTTTTTGTACTCTAGCTTTTTAGAATTTAAACGCTTCATATGTAATAAATTTTCTTTTAATGTTTTTTGCGGAGCTAGTTGCTTTAAACTTTTTTCTGTAGGAAGTTCTGCGTTAAAGCTCATTCTATCAACGAAAGTGGTTGCTTCTTGAATTGTTTTATTGTCAGCTCCGGCAATGCCTTTTAAGTGAATGTAGCCACCAAAATTATATTCTTGCCTTAATTTTTTTACAGTTTTAAGTAAAAGCTTCATTGTGTATTCAGCATTTTTAACAATAGCTGAACTTAAAAACAACCCTTCTATATAATTTCTTTTATAAAAGCTTGTAGTTAAGTTGCAAAGTTCTTCAGGTGTAAGCGTAGCTCTTTTATGAGAGTTGCTTACTTTATTTATGCAATACTTGCAGTCGTAAATACAAGCGTTACTCATTAAAATTTTAAGTAAGCTAATGCATCTACCGTCACTAGTAAACGAATGACAAATTCCACTATTAGCAGTGTTACCTAAAACATTTTTGCCAGTTTTTCTATTGCTCCCACTAGAAGAACAAGACACGTCATACTTAGCACCCTCAGTTAATAACTGTAATTTTTGTTCAAACTTCACGTTACTATTTTCTCCTTTTATATATTTATCCTGAGTATAACATTCGAACAAACGTTTTACAACCTATTTTAGCACATTTGTTCTAATTCTATTTGGAAAATTATTCAATTATTATTAAAAAGTAAAGTAAATTAAACACCAGCTCAAAATAAATAACTATGAAAAATAAATTAGCTAACGTAAGAAAGTAAAGTTAATGGTAAAGATAGACCAATTACTAAAATTAGTTATAACTAATAAAAAGTTAAAGTAAACAGACAAACAACAACATTGAGTAAATATAAATATCTAAAAAGTAAAAATAAGCATTAAAGTTAATTAAAAGCATTTTTATAAACTAATGTATAACGTGTTGTTTAAGCTATAAATTTAATTTCAATTTTCAACATACATTTAATGCAATTGATCAAGCAAGGTATTAATATTGCCAGTTTTTTAATAATGATATTTCTCTTATGCATTTTGCAAAAATTTTCTTTTGTGGTAATATAATTAAAGTTTATTAAAGAAAAAGGAAGGCAAAAATGGATCAATCAAAAGTCTTGAGTTTAGAGTTTAATATAAAACCTACATACTCACAAAACCTTATAAATTTATTAGATGAGGGTGCAACTGTACCCTTTATATCAAGGTACAGAAAAGAACTGCACGGCTCTTTAGACGACCAAGTTATAAGAAGTTTTGCAGATAGATTAACTTATTTAAGAAATTTACAAAAAAGAAAGCAAGAAGTAGTTAAGTCAATATCAGAACAAGAAAAAATGACTGACCAGCTAAGTAAAAAAATAGAACAAGCTAGCACGCTAACAGAAGTAGAAGACATTTACAGGCCATTTAAGCCAAAAAGAAAAACGCGTGCAAGTGAAGCCATAAAAAAAGGTTTACAACCACTTGCAAATGTTATATTAGCTCAAGTTGAAACTAAAGACATCAAAACTCTTGCAAAAGATTATATTAACGCAGAAAAAGGCGTAAATAATGCTGAAGAAGCTATAAAAGGCGCTCAAGACATAATAGCTGAGCATATTTCTGACAATGCTGAAATTAGAAAAACATTGAGAAAACTAATATTTAATACTGCACAAATACAAACAAGCATAAAAGACTCTAAAAAAGAAGGTGCAAATAAGTATGAAATGTATGCTAACCATAAAGAACAAGTGGCAAAAACTCCTAGCCATAGAATTTTAGCAATTAATAGAGGCGAAAAAGAAAAGCACTTAAAGGTAAATTTAAAAGTAAACGAAGATAAAAGTATTAATATAATTAAAGAAGAGTTTGTTAATCAAAATAAAGCTTACAAAGAGCTTTTAAACGAAGCCGTAGAAGATAGTTATAATAGGTTAATATTTCCGAGTTTAGAGCGAGAAATAAGAAGTATGTTAACAGAAGAAGCTAGCGAGCAAGCTATAAAAATGTTTAAACTAAACTTAAAACCATTATTAATGCAACCACCACTTAAAAGTAAAACTATTTTAGGCTTAGACCCAGGTTATAGAACAGGTTGCAAAATAGCAGTGATTGATAAAAATTCAAATGTGCTAGATACTTCAGTAATTTATGCAACACCACCAAAAAGTGATATAGAAAACAGTCAAATAACTATTGCAAAATTAATTAAAAAACACGATATAGATGTTATAGCAATAGGTAACGGAACTGCAACAAAAGAAGCAGAAATTTTTGTAGCAGGCTTAATTAAAAGGTTAAAAAACAAAATAAGCTATGCTGTTGTAAATGAAGCAGGCGCAAGTATTTATAGTGCAAGCAAACTTGCTGCTAGTGAGTTTCCACAATATGATGTAGCACTTAGAAGTGCAGTAAGCATTGCAAGAAGATTACAAGACCCACTTGCAGAATTAATTAAAATAGATGTAAAAAGTATAGGAGTAGGTCAATATCAGCACGACATGCCTCAAAAACGCTTAACTGAAGTGTTAAACGGCGTTGTAGAAGATAGTGTTAATAGTGTAGGAGCAGACTTAAACACGTCGTCTCCTAGCTTACTTACAAAAGTTTCCGGCTTAAACTCTTCAGTGGCAAAAAACATTGTAGAGTATAGGGCAAAAAACGGTGAATTTACTAAAAGGCAACAGCTTAAAAAAGTACCTAAATTAGGTGATAAAGCTTATAAATTAAGTGCAGGCTTTTTAAGAATTTCAGATGCTAAAAATATATTAGATAATACAGGCGTTCACCCTGAAAGCTACGATGCAGTAAAAAAACTATTAGAACAGTTTAACTTGACTAAAAAAGATATAGGAACGGAAAACATTGAACACTTAGCTAATTTAATAGAGCAAAAAGGCACGCAAACAGTGGCTCAAACTATTAATATAGGTGTACCAACATTAAATGATATTGTGCAAGAATTATTAAAACCAGGTAGAGATATTAGAGAAAGCTTGCCTCAAGTAGAGTTAAAAAGTGATGTATTAGACATTAAAGACTTAAAAGAAGGAATGATACTAACAGGCACAGTAAGAAATGTAATTGATTTTGGCGCTTTTGTAGACATTGGCGTTCATCAAGACGGCTTAGTACATATCAGCGAAATATGCGAACAGTTTATTAAACACCCAAGTGAAGAACTAACCGTAGGCGATATGGTTAAGGTAAAAATAATAGGCGTAGACTTAGATAAAAACAGAATATCTTTATCAATTAAAAGAGCAGTAAACGAAGACGAAAGCTAAATAAGTATTAAATAAAAAAGTGAGTGCTACACTCATTTTTTTTTGAAAACGTTTGTTATAAAAAATAGATTAATATAACTTAATACCTATTAAATAATAAAATAAGAGTAGTCTAACTTAAAATAAAATCAACAAACTCTCGTAATGTTTTCATTAAAATAATATAAAAACGCTAAAAAAATTATAACAATTTCAAGCAAGTTTAGTTTTAACAATTATTACTAAACAAAATAAAATACTATAAAAAAATGTGTACTATAAAATAATAAATTATAAAATCTAAAAAAATTAAATTTTAATTAAAGACAAAATTAAGTATTAAATAACTATAAGAGTAATCAAACAAAACTAAAAGAAAAAAATAAAAAGCAGATATATTTATAAGCAATAGTTATAAGTTAAAAGTTCTAAAGAAAACAATAATTATAAAAGTATTTAAGACAATTAAATAAAAAAAATTTTAATGACTACAAGCATTAAAATTATAAAATAATACAAATTAATTAAAACAAGATAAAGTAATTTTGAATGATAAAAAAGATTATAAATTTAAAAAACAAACTAAAATTGCAGCTTTTAATAAAAAATATTAACTTACTAAGGCACACCTAAAACTGAAGTAAATATGCAAAAAATAATTGAAAATAAGTTAAAAAACGGTTAAAAACGGCTTAAAAATGCACTTTTTAAGCAAATTTTATTAAAAATTACAAAATAATAACAATAAAAAACTTTTATTTAACTAATTAAATTAATAAATAAACTTACTTTAAATGCTAGATACAAAATATTTTAATGCTTTATTGCAAAAAATATAAATTATGAGTAGTTACTTTAATTTAAAGTTAAAAATAAGTTTGTTAATATTATTAACTATTTTTATTAGCACTTGTGTTGTTAGTTTTTTTGGTGCAAACTTTTTGTTAAGTGTTACTGCTCAACCTATTAATAATCAGCCAAGTTTAATAAACGCAGGCTCTTATGAAATAACAGTCATTTCTATAAGTGGTGCACAAGTTAACCCAGATAGTGGCGGCGTTCAAATAAATGGTGGAACTGTAAGCGGAGAAGAAAGTGTTATAGTTGAATATCAAACACCCTTAACTTTGCAAGCATACCCAAGTGAAGGTTATGAGTTTAGTGGTTGGTACAGTGCAGTTATAGGTGGGCAGTTAATAAGTAGAAGTGCAACATTAAGTTTTAACGCGCCAAGTGAAGATCGTACATATTATGCACTATTTAGTGTAAATACTTTTTCTGTTTCCGTAGCTTCTAGCCCAACAGGAGCGGGATACTTAACAGGTGGCGGGACTCATGACTATAATGAGCTAGCAAACATAAATGCAAGTGCATCTAATAATAATTATCTGTTTTATAGGTGGGTAGAAAATGGAGCAGAAATTAGTTCTTCTCCTGATATATCTTTCAATGTTAAAAGAGATTACAATCTTATAGCAGAGTTTAAAGTAAGTGTAACAGCAGATATAAATGGACAAGGTCAAGTGCTAATAGATGAAAACACTGAGTTTACACAGGGATATTTTTTACATACAAAAAATATTGTTTTAACAGCTGTTCCAGCGGAAGGTTACGAGTTTGCAGGTTGGAGTGAGGGTAGCACAAGTTCTAGCCCTACAATAAATGTAAAAGTAGGTGTAACAGCTAAAAATTATGTTGCCAACTTTAGTTTAATAGGCGCGCACCTATTTGTTAATGCTACTGATGGCGGTAGCGTGGAAGGCTCAAGTATAAGCACAACTTATGCTAGAGGTGAAGAAATTAATTTGGTTGCTACTGCACTGCAAGACTACAATTTTGCGTACTGGGAAGGAGAATTTAGTGGCAGTTTAAATACTAGTTTAAATCAAACTAATTACATTGTAACTCTAGATGACGTACTTAGAGGTAATATCACTTTTACAGCTGTGTTCGAGCTTAAACCTATTGAGTTAACAGCCTATTCATCTGTAAATGGGCAATTAACGCAAATTGGTGGGCAAGTTTCTATTAATTCTAGCGTAGTTGAAGGTGCAATTACTCAGCTTGTAGTGCCAGAAAAACAAGTAACAGTAAACGCACATAAAGCAGATGGGTATGCATTTGTTGGTTGGTATGATCAAGTTTCAAGCGGTAACTTGTTAAGTGAAAATGATAACTATAGTTTTATTATGCCACAAACTGAGTATAGCGTTTATGCACGCTTTCAAATAAGTTATTGGTATGAACATAGGTCTTCACCCTTAGGTGACGGAACTTCAGAAAACCCATATATTATAGAAAACGAAAACCAATTAGCGTGGTTAGCTTACACAACAAATACAGGGCTTAGTTTTAGTAAAGATGTATTTGTTGAACTAGTTAATGACCTAGATTTAAGTGCTTATATGTGGGAGCCAATAGGTAACGCAAATTCACTAAATATAAGTACAGAGTGGCAAGGTAATTTTAACGGTAATGGTTATGTAATTAATGGAGTTAATATAGATAAAGAGCCTACAAGAATATCTTATTACGGCTTATTTGGTAGTTTGTCAGGCGCTGGTGCAAAAGTAAGTAATTTAGGTTTAAAAAATTTAAATATTCAAGTGCTTGCAAGTCAAAACAATTATACTGGAAGTGTGGCTGGTCAAATTAAAAGTGGTGTTATAGAAAATTGTTACATATTAAACTCTAACATTAATGTTACAAACACAACTTCAGGCTATAATTATGTTGGTGGTATTGTAGGTAATAACACAAACGCTAAAATACTAAATAATTATGTTTTTTCAAACATTTATTCAGTAAACACTCTAGAAAATGCTAGTTATGTAGGTGGAGTTGCAGGCAATAATTACGGTGCAGATGCTTTTATAAAAAACAATTATGCTGTTATTAATATTGATTTAGGTTTAGAAAATTTAGGTGCGACCTCAAATTATGTAGGCGCACTTGTAGGCTTTAATAGTGTTAATGCTAGTTTGCAAAATTGTTATTATAGTATAGAACACTCATCTCTTAATATAATTGGGGCGAATAACGCAAACCAAGAATATAACAAGGGTAAAACACTAGAAGAATTAAAAAATTTTAATACTTATGTAAATGAAACTAGTAGTTGGGACTTTGCAAATATATGGTTGTTACCTAAAGAAAATTATAATAACGGTTTGCCTATTTTAAGAGGCGTTGGTAATTTAATAGTTAATTCTCAAGCAGGGCCTAATGGAATAATTGAGCCCTCAGGTCAAACCATTTATTTAGAAAAAAATGGTTTATTAGAATATATAATTACTCCAGATAAAAATTATCAAATAAAACTTTTTACAGTAAACGGTGAAGAACAAAATGCATACACAGGTAGCAAAAACTCTAGCGTTTATAATATAAAAGCAGATGTTGGTGTAAAAAACTTGCAGGCAACCTTTGAAGAAAGGGTAAGAGAGCCAATTAGCCCTTTTATTTTAATAGCTATATTTATAGGACCAGTAATATTTTTAATTAGTAAACTAATAAAATTTATTAATAAAAAGTTAAGTAGAAGAAGGCGGTTAAAGTATGCTGTTAAAAAATATAAAAAAATGAAAAGAAAAGATAAGAAAAAAACAAACAAAAAAAATAAAGCATAAATACGCTTTATTTTAAATATAACCTAAAACTTTTTAACCGTGTATGGCTTTATGTTTTTGTTGGTTCGTGGTACTAAAATTTCAACTTCTTGTTTAAGCATACTTAAATTTATGTTTTTGCTGTTACCGCCGTATTCTCCATCTAAATTAAAACTTGCTTGTGATTTATTTTTTATTTGAATATTCTTTGCAGTTAACCTTACAAAATATTTTGTATTTTTCAGCTTTTTTATTTTAAAAGTAAATATTTTTAACAGTCTAAGAGCGCTAATAAGGTTGGTAATTTTTAAAAAGCCAAACTGCCTAAGCAGTACAACATCAATGTAGCCGTCATTTAGCTCTGCGTTTTTGTTAACATTTAAGCCAGCCACAGAGTTAGAATTTGCTAGCAATAAAAATGCAAACCTTCCTTCAAAAGTTTTATCATCGCAAGTAATTTCAACATCTAGTCTGTTTTTTCTAAACATTACTTTTAAAGCCTCAAAAGCATAAGCATACCAGCCAAAGCGTCGTTTTTTTTGTTGACCTGCAAGGTAAGAGCAACTAGTTAAAATGCCTGCAGCTAAAACATAAATGCCGTAACGATTGTTAACTTTAAATACATCATGATTAAATGTGTAGCCGTCTAATATTACTTTTAAAGACTTATTAAGCCTGCGAGAAATGCCTAAGCTACGGGCTAAATCGTTTACTGTACCGCAAGGCAAAAAACCAATTGTAGGTTTATTATGTTTATTTGCAATACCATTAACAACTTCATTAAAAGTGCCGTCACCGCCAAGAGCAATTAAACAGTCATAAATACCGCAAGCACTGCTAGCAAGCTCAGAAGTGTGATGTTTATATTTACTTTCTAAAAAGTCAACAGTAGTAAATTTTTGATGCAAAGTATTTTTTATTTTTTGTTTATATTTTTTTACTTTGCCTTTCATTGCATGTGGAGCATAAATAACTAAACACTTCATCAAAAACTTCCTCAACTTTTTAATTTATATATAATTTTACCATAAAAAAATAAAACTTCCAATAAAGATAATTTATATTTTAAATAAGCCTCGATATATTTTAAATAATGTTCGAATTTTTTTAATAAGCATTAATAACAATTAAATAAGCATAAAAAAAACTAACAAATTAATGTTAGTTTCTTTTAATTAAATTAATAATCTCTTCTTCTGTTATCTTTACGTGCTCTTCTGCAATCTGGGCAACGTTTAGGTTCGTTATCGAAACCTTTTTCTGCATAAAATTCTTGTTCACCAACAGTGAATGTAAATTCGTTACCGCAATCAGCACATACTATAGTTTTATCTTCCACAATTAAAGTCCTCCTTATTAAAATACAAGAAAATGAAACCTGATACAACTTCTTATATTTCAAAGGGAGTTTGGATCTGCATTTTTCTTTACTTGTAAATATTAACATAAATATAATACGCTGTCAACGCTGTATGCATATTTATATTTTTGTTTACAATTATTATTATATGCATTAATTTAGCTTTTAGTTTTAAAATTTAATATTTAGTTGACAAATATATAACTATATTAATATTATTTAACTATTAAATAATTATTTTGCTACATTAAGGTGAAAAAATGACTGACAAAAAATTAAAGATTGGTTTATTTATAGACAGCTACTTTCCTATGATAGATGGAGTAGTAGTTGTTGTAGATAATTATGCAAAAATACTAAACAAAGAACATAAAGCTTTTGTAGCCGCGCCCGGCAAGGAAAAAGACAATAGTAATTTAAATTACAAAGTGCATCGTTGCATGCAAATATCTAATAAACACTGGTCATACTCTTTACCTATACCATCTTTAGATAATAAATTTAAAAAAGATATAAAAAAAGAAAAACCAGACATAATACATTTACATTCTCCTTTTGGGGTTGGCGTACAAGGCTTAAAACTGGCAAAAAAGCAAAATATTCCGGTCGTTGCAACCATACACTCTCAATTTGACCAAGATTTTTATAAAGCAACAAAGTCTAAACTGCTAACAAAAATTTTAATTAAAAAAATTATTAAAGTATATAACGCGTGTGATGAAGTTTTTGTTATGAATAAAAAACTAGAAGAGTTACTTTTTAGTTATGGTTATAAAGGAAAAACAAGACTGATATCTAATGCCACTGATATGGACTACCCTAAAAACCCTCAAGAATTGTTAGATAAAGCCAACAAAACTTTTAATTTTACTAAAAATGAATCTGTATTTTTATTTGTAGGTAGGTTAATAGAAAATAAAGGCATACTATTTCTAGTAAAAGTTATGAAAGTGCTTAAAGACAACAATTTTAAATGTAAAATGTTATTTATAGGCGCAGGTCTAGACAAGCAAAAACTAACCCAGCTTGTAAAAAAACTTAATTTAGAAAATGAAGTTATAATAGCAGGTAGAGTTTCTGAAAGGGCTATTCTTTCTAGTGCTTATTTAAGATCAGATTTATTTTTGTTTCCATCTAAATATGATACAGACGGCCTAGTAAGAAAAGAAGCAGGAGCTCATAAAACGCCTAGTTTACTTGCTAAAAATACGATGGCGGGAAGTTTGGTAATAGATAATGACACTGGCTTTTTAGCAGAATTTGATGAGCAAAAATATGCAAATAAAATTATGCAAATAATGAACAATAAAGAGCTTTTAAAAAAGGTTAGCGAAAACACTTATAATAAAGAACATATAACATGGCAAAATGCCGTTAACAACGCTCAAAAAGCTTACAAACAAATAATAAAAGACTATAAAAACTAATCTTATTTTTTATATTAAATAGATAATACTTTTACAAAAAACATAGCAAAAAAATATAATAAAAAATATTAAAAAGAACATAGCAACATAAACTATTAACGCTTGTTTTTAACCCTTATTTGATAAGGGTTTTATTTATATCTAATGTAATATATTTAATACTTTTTTATATTAATTTTATGTTTTTTAAAATAATAATTTAAAAGTTTTTAAGTGTAGTAATTTTAAAGGTGAGTTACTAAAAAAAAATTCAAATTCTAATTTTTTTAGTATTTAATTTTAAACAAACAAAAATACCAACTTAAATTATTTTTAGAGGCATAAAAATCACTAATAAACAATAGTTAAATAGTTATAAAAATATGTTGCAAAATGGCTTGCTTTTAATTTACAAAAAAATGAGTAAATGATATTATATATATAAGTAATAATATATACTTATTAATTTTTAAATTTAAACGCCTTAAAAAATTGCTATTTTAAAAACAAATACTTAAGGTTTTTATATACCTACCACAAAGAAAAAGGAGCTCGTAGTTATGGATAAATACGGCTTAGTTAAAATACAAAACCCATACGCAAAGTTCTTAAGAACTGCTCTTTTGGGTGCCATACTTGTATTAACTAGCATTTTGTCAGTTACTACAGGCTTTTTTGGTTTTAATAGTTTAGGTAAAGATGTAAATGAAGTAAGCGCTTATATAACTGAAATTAGCGTATCAGATGGAACAGTAGGTAATCAAATAACTATGACTGTTCATTCAAGTACAAATAGCAGTTACTCTTACGGTATATTGAGAAGTGATGGTGAATTTGTTACAAGCGGCGATGTAGATACTAGCCAATATATAGGAAGTGGATATATAGGCTATATTCACTTCACACCAAGTTATGCTGGCTCATATTATGTTTCAACTCAAGACATTCGTGAAACATATTTTGAAGTTACTTCTGGGGACCCACCAACAACAAGTTTGAGGGTTAGAACTTATGTAGATGAATACTATAGTTCATCAGGAACAGGTGGTGGTGATGCTAGACCACACTCTAGCATGTCTTATCACGACGGGTATTCTCGCTATTCTGGATATTTTGTTGGTGACAATGCAAGTGCAAGTGCAAGAGTTAACCAAGGTTATACATTTGATGGTTGGTATACCACCTATACAAATTCATATGATGACAACTTTACTAATAGGGTTAGCACTAGTTTAAGTTTTACTGAAGAGTTAACTAGCACAACAGAGTGGTATTTAATTGCTCATTTTAAGTTAAGTCAAACCCCACCTGGTTCCGGAACATCAAGTAGTCCATACTTAATTGGAAGTGTGGACCATCTTATGTGGATTGCCGATATGGTAAATAATGATTCTAGCACTACTTGGAGCAGTGGAAAATATTTCAAACAAACATCTGATATAACATATAGTGTAAGCACACATGGAAACTGGATTCCTATTGGCTATGATAGGGCATTTTTAGGTGAGTTTGACGGAAACAATTACCAAATTATAGATTTATATTCTAATGATTCAAGTGCACTAAATTACGATAGATTTGGTTTGTTTGGTTACGCTAGAACAGCTATTATTAAAAATACAAATGTTATATCACCATACTTTAGAGTTTATGAGGATGCATACAATCTTTATGTGGGAGGGCTTGTAGGCTATTCATATGATAGTCAAATTTACAACTGCTCAGTAGATGAAGATGGTGGTAACGGAACAGACAATTTATATGCTTATGGTGCGTCTGATAGTTACGGAAGTGTTTATATAGGTGGCTTGATTGGGTATATGTATAGGGGAGGTTATGTAAGAACATCTTATTCTAATATAAGAATATATGGTTATGAAAGAGCTTCAGGCACCTCTGTTGTTTATGCTGGTGGCTTAGTAGGTAGAGCATATTCTTATATGTATGATATGGATATAAGCAACTCTTATTCATTATCTATAGGGGTTAGAGCTTATGCATCAGGTAGCGGCACAGGTTATGTAGGTGGATTAATAGGTGAAACCAATGGTTATAACTCTAGCAGTGTTAATATGAGTATTTATAACTGTTATGTAAATGAGCTTTATATGTATACAGATTATGATATAACAGATACCAAAGGTAGTTTAGTAGGCAGGTCATTTTATACAGATTATCGTAATTACCCTTATTCTGGTATAAGTCAAATAAACTTTTACGATAGCTCACCATCTTATGGTAGTTATGGTATAGGTAGTACAAATTCTGATGTAGATAGATATTATAATCAATCGGTATCTGATTTTACTGTTAAAAGTAACGTAAGTGAGCTGTTTGATTATAATAATAATTGGGCAATGGACACAAATAATTTATTAACAAATGGATACCCTATTTTAAAAGGTGTAAACAACTTTGCAGTAGATATTTATACAGGTACAGGCGGTTATTCAAGCACGGATGATCCTTACATAACAAGCTTAGGTAACGCCAAAAGGATATATAATTACCCTAATACTGGATACCAAAGAGATTACACTTTAATTAATGATGTCAATAAAGGTTCAATATCTAGTTACTATTTTAGTTCAAGTGAAGCTAGGGGCAGAAACTCTTACCGATCTTATTTTGAAGCAAATACAGATACAGTAACACTGGATAAGCAAGGTGGAAGTGGAGGAACGTCTAGCGTTAGTGTAACTTACGACGAGCCTTTTCCTAATGGTGCAACAGCACCAACTAAAACTCACTATGATTTCACAGGCTACTATACAGCAGCAAGTGGTGGGTATCAAATATATA